>Ga0123355_10017133_pt1 | contig 11439 bp, 13 predicted proteins | sample TergutEmb28metaG_3_FD_89872 | JGI IMG/M metagenome (GOLD analysis project Ga0123355, IMG submission 89872) | Embiratermes neotenicus P1 segment gut microbial communities from Petit-Saut dam, French Guiana - Emb289 P1 | ecosystem: Host-associated > Arthropoda: Insects > Digestive system > Gut ...
GAATGGCAAGTCACTTACGTACAAAACACCACACACTTCAAACCCAACCATCCCGAACAAGCCACCATCGAAACCAACAACACACTTAGCGACCAAAATAGCCAAACAACAAAAACAACCCAACAACCACCATCCAAACCAACTGACGTAACTCTTGAATTATCTAGCCAAACGCCGTCTAAACCAACTATAGAAAATAACGACTCCTTTGAAGATAACCCCTTTGAATTATCTACAGAGGATTTAGAGAAAGAGCGGTTAATGTTGAAATTTGTAGGTGAGGGCTGGTATTTCAGGCTCAAAGAAGTGAAAAACAAAGACTATCTTTGTGTAAGAAAATCCCAAGAAGAACACAGCCTCGGCCCATACACAAACGAAATGAAATACATCGTGGAAAAAAATAACATCAAAATCAAAAAATACAGCGAAAAATAGCTACACCTTTAATTTAAGATTCATGTCAAACACTAAACAAATAACACCAACTACTATTATGATCTATCAGTGTCAACTTTTTACATGAAACAACGTGTTATGGTGTAGTACTGTATTGAACCCAATGTCATCAGGCTAAAAATTTTTGATAGAACGAATAGTTAATTCGATAAGTAGCGTGAGCACATTTATTGGGTATCCCACATATTGAAGGATAACACAATGAATCATCTAATGGCATTAATTCACAAACTCGAAAAAACCATCACAGACATCGCATTCATAGCCAAACACAAAATCAAAAAAGCCTACTTCACCAGAAACACCGCCAAAATGACCCAAGGCAAACTCATAACCTTCCTACTCACCCTACCACGCCAATCAGCACAAATCGCCATAAACCGCTTCATAAAAGAAAAAGGATACGAATTCACCTTGGACAAACAAAGCCTATTTGAAGCAAGAGAAAAATTCTCTCACACCGCCTTTATAGACCTAAACAACAACCACTTCTTACCCAACTACGCCTACACAAACAAAACCCACTCCACCTTCCACAAATACCGTGTTATAGCGGTGGATGGCTCAGTTTTTGATGTCCCCTCAGGCGCCACTGAATTTGGAGTACAAAACACAAACGGCGAACCCGCCCCCAAAGCTCGCGCAGTCGCCTTTATCGATGTTTTGAGTCAATACATTTTACGTGCCCAACTAAAACCCTGTCGTATGGGTGAGTCAACCATTGCATTTGAGATGCTAGATGAATTTTGGAGTAGTGATTCTGGGCAACGGGATTTGTTTTTGTTTGACAGAGGTTATTTCTCACGTAAACTAGCCCGAAAATTTGTTGACCAAGCAAAATTTCTATTTCGAGTACGTAAAGGGTGCCTCTCTGAGGTTGATCAAGCAAACCAAGCGGATCAGGTCATAATCTGCCAAGAGCCGGATCAGCTGGATTTGCGTTTACGAGTTATAAATCATGTGATGCCCAATGGTGAGATGGAGCGTTTAGTTACCAACGTATTTGATTCCTCTTTTACTGTAGAGTTGTTTGGTGAGTTGTATGGGTTGCGTTGGGGGGTTGAGACTTGTTTTCGGACTTTGAAGTCGCGTTTGGAGATTGAGAATTTTTCTTCTGCGAAAAAGGAGCTTGTTTTGCAGGATTTTTTTGCTTCTGTGTATGTTTATAATTTGGTAGTTGCGGCTCTTTTGGAGGCTAAAGAGCAAAGTGCTAGATTTGCTGAGCAGAAAAGTAGCTCTGGGCAGGTGGGGCGTAAGTATGTTTATGTGCCTAATGGGAGTGTGGCGATTTCTGAGGTGCGTTCATTGTTGATTGAGTCGTTTTCTGTGGAGGATGTTGGGGTGCGTGCGATGTTGTATAGGTGTGCTATGGATGTTATTGTGAAAAATGAGGTGCCACTACGTCCGGGTCGGTCTTATGAGCGTAAAGTGAAGCACAAGTCTGCCAAGTATCATCTTAATAATAAATCTGTTCTGTAATCGATGTTTTTTGTGGTGTGTGTTTAGCGGATGCTTTGTTGTGTGTTTATGTTAGAGGTTCAGCTTGATTTGGTTTAGGGTTTTTTGGCATAGTCTGCTCTCTTCTAAACAGTTCAACACACAATCCATCAAATTTTACTCAGCAAAAATTCTAACGACACTAATTAGCCTGATGACATTGGTATTGATCCAATATAGCCATATTACATCAACACGGAACTACCTACCTTTGACCCTTTCGCAACAACAAAACCGCCAAAACAATAACCACAACAACTAGCACTGCAATCACCGCTAACACAATAACCCAAAAAGGCCATACTGGTTTAGGCTCTATGATAATTTCAGGCTCAGAAGGACTTGGTGCTGGAGTACTTGGTGTAGGTTCACTTGGCACAGACGGGCTAGGAGAAGGCTTAGACGAAGAACCACCATCACCACCACTACCACCAGAACCTGAACCTCCATCACCGCCTGATGTGACGGGAGTCCAATTAGCAGAAAGGGAAACGTCACGCGCAGGCATAGTAAAAGTCACAGTAGCACTATTTGACAAAGACACACCACCCATAACAACTGTCCAACTAGAGAAAGTGTAACCATCACGAGAACCAGCATTAACAGTAACAGACTCCCCCACTCGATAATTACCCGCACCCGAAGACGTGGCATAACTATTAGACACAGCCACACTATACGTAAGTTGCACACCAGCAGTATAGCTAATGTCATAGTTGTTATAACCCTGAGTAAAAGGAGAAGTCCAAGTAACCCCACTAGCTACATGTGAAGTATACAAATTATTATGAGACGAAGCACGATCATACGCTACAGCAGCACGATTGTTCTTAAACACCACTCCGTTACCAATAAAAATCAATTCAAGATCTTCAAACTCCAAAACTCCAATACCGCCACCATTAACAGATGCAGTGTTATTGGAAATCTCACCACCAGATAACTCTATATGACCATATTCGTTGTACAAGCCACCGCCATCCTTTAAAGATGTGTTATTAGCAATCATTCCATTTGACATACTAAATTCAGCATCGTAACCTCTGTTGGACACGCCACCGCCATAAATACTGGCCGTATTGTTAACAATCATGCCGCCAGATATACTGAAAATGTTGTGATTGGCCACGCCACCACCAGTACTTGATACTGTGTTATTAAAAATTCTACCGCCAGACATCTCAAAAGTGCCAGTGTTATACACACCACCACCAGAGAGCCAAGCATAATTATTAGAAATTTCACCACCAGACATACTAAAACTACCGGCATAATTTTGTACACCACCCGCACTATCTGCAGTGTTATTAGAAATTTCACCACCAGACAAAATAAAGCTGCCCGCATCATTCATTACACCGCCACCTGTGTTATTAGAAATTTTACCACCATACATTTCAAATGTACCCCAATTATACACACCAGCACCAGGTGCACGTGAGTTACCCGAAATTTCACCGTCCAACAAAATAAATGTACCACCCAACTTAACCCATACACCCATTTCCCAAGCACCCCTAGGATGAGTTACAATAATACCGTCAAGCGTTAATTTACCGTCAACACTAATAGTTGCTTGACTATTTACACCGGTAAGCTTCCAAAAACCATCTGCCTTATCACTCACTAACGTAATGTCTTTGCCTGTTGGGATGATAAGGGCTGAACCGGTAAGTGTAATGTCAGCTGTAAGAGCAATAGTTGTAGGGTTAACAGCGTTATTAACAGCCGCTCTAAGTGCAACCTCATCTTCAACTGTTACATCCACAACAGAAGCCCCAGAGGCAAAATGGGAAAAGCCAGTAAATGTAGATGCAACCGAAGAAGAAAGCAATACAAACACAAATAATAAAGAAACAAGTGAGAAAAATGTGCCTTTACTGTGAAGGTTGTGTAAACTATTTTTGAAAACAGCTTTTATATTGGGATTGAGGTAGTTCATATTATTAACAGGCCCCTAATTTCAAGAAAATATGAGATAACAGACATATACTTTCTGGTGCATTGCGCTTATATTTAACATTTAAATTGTTTGTTCTAAAGCGTCTTTTGCAATTTAGTCTTTAAAATGCGCTCAGATGATATCATCACTGTTTCCAGACGATAATGCGTTATAAGAGTAAAGGGCACGTTGTCTGCGTAGTTCACAGTTCACATTAAGCAGGTGCATATCACCTATGTGACCTGTTAAACGTCACCTGTAAAGTTCACATTAATCTTCAGCCACACTTGTGTTTAAAGAACTGTTAAATTGAGACACATTTTTCCTCAACAGAGCTACAGCAATAATTACCAACAACACCACAACAACACTAAGCAACACCACCAAAGCAACACCTACCCACGAAGCAAAACCAAACAGACCAGGATTATCGGTGTTGGGTTGGTTTGGTGTTGACGGATTTGGATTAACAGGGGAAGTGTTAACTGGCAAAGAGGAAGTAGGCGAAGAAGTCGGTCGGTTAAGTGGTACTGTTTGGGTATTGCTCCAGTCACTTTCAACGCCTTCAAATTCCCAGTGCCCGTAAATACTTATATAATGAGGGACCCACGTAACAGTTCCTACTAATGCTCGTACCTGAACATCAATTTCTTGGCCATCACGTGCTCCAATAGTTATTATGGAATGTTCTTGTGACTCTATTTGTTTAACATATTCGCTTGGGGAATAATTGATAAAACCCCATTCATCGCCGTGTGGGTCTTTATAGCGAGCTTGATAATACAGGTTAACTGTGGCACCATTGTTTGTGTAGGGTGTGAATGGTTGATTTTTAATTTTAAGGTAGTATTGGTCATACTCGTCTGGGTATTCTATAGTAAAGGTTGGTTTAGCAGGTTTAGTTTGAGCTAAACTTACAGGCAGAATCATCAATAAACTTGACACCACTAAAACCGCAACTAACACTAAAACAAAACACTTACGCATACCTGCACCTTACTTCTAATGTGTTAGTTTGTGTTGAGCCGTTGGTGTAAGTTGGCGTTTTTATGTGACGTCTAAGAAACGCCATTACCACAGCTACAACAATACCTCCTAAAATGACACCAACCACCAATGTAAAGAGTGGATTAGTGAATAAACCATTGGGGGGTTGTGTCTGATCTGGATATTGCGATTGGTTATCACTATTAGATGGTTGCGGTAAAGTTACTGTTTGTGATGGTAATAAAGCGGGTACTGTAACTGTTTTAACCTTGCTCCAATCACTCCACTCCCATGTCCAATTGTCCTGCAAACCCGTGTTAATACAAAGTCCAGCTCGAACTCTAAAATCCACCTTAGTATCAGCAGACCAAAGCATCCCAACCTCATACGTCACAACAGTATGTCCAGAATTTGGCTGAGAAGAAGAACTATTCCAGAGATACATATACCCAAAGGATTTCCATTCTTCTCCAAAAGGACCTTTAAACTCAGTTACGTAATCTCGCTTGACTTCGCAGCCGAATTCGTCTATGTATGGTGTAAAGGGCTGATTTTTAATTGTAACCTCTATGGAGTATCGAGTTACACGGTAACCAGGATCGGTGATTGTGGTTTTTTCTCCATTGTATTCATTAACAGTAGTTGTAGTAGAGGGTGGTACATCGTAGGATATGTCAAAGAATTTTACACTACTAATTTGAGGAACAGATAGTTCAGACGCTCCATACACATTCGCAGGCGTAACAATGAGTACCATTAGACTTGACACCACCAAACAAGTAACCAACATTAAAACAGTACTCTTACGCATACATACACCTCATATTTGATGTGTTAGCTTGAGGAGAAAAAACGTTAGGGTAAGTTGAGGCTTTTAGGTGTCGCCTAAGAACTACTAACACCACAGCTATGACAACACCTGCAAAAAGAGCACCGACACCAAATATGAATAACGGATTAGAGAATATACTATTTGGTGGTTGTGTCTGATCGGGTGATTGGGATAGACTATTACTCCCATCAGAGGTTACAGACGGTAAAGTTGCTGTTTGTGAAGGCGAAGACCCGTTTGGTATAGTAATTGATTGGATATTGCTCCAACCACTTGATGCCACAACTACAAACTCACGCGGAGCATACATACCCATATCATAACCAGGTATATCACTACCTAAAGATTTCCCATAATACGCAATTTCTGTTTTAGCTCTAAAATCTAATTGATTCCCCGGAATCATCATAGATGCATACAATCCTGAATTCAAAGAGTACAACGGACTTAAATTAGGCGACATCCATATCGTAAAATGTTGAGAAGCTACATCTATATAATTACCCTGATCATAACCAAGTCCACCAACATTACAATAAAGGGTGTGCCAATCTTGTTCGCCACCAAAATGACCCTTAACCTGAACATAATAGTATAGATCACATAGATACCCACTTTCATCACGGTATTGTGTAAACGACTGATTTGGTACTTTAACTTCTATTGTCCTATTTGTCACGTGGTAACTAGGTGTAGTAATTGTATTTTTTTCTCCAGTATATGGGTTAACAGTAGTTGTAGTGGAAGGCGGCACATCGTAAGAATTGTCAACAAGTTTTACAGTGAATTGTGGTACAGATGGTTTGTATCCTGCTTGCGCAGACACAAACGGAACAGCGAGTACACTTAGACTTGACACCACCAAACAGGTAACCAACAGTATAACAGTGCCTTTGCGCATACAAAATCTTAAGCTTTGGTAGATTAAAAAGGTTATTCCAAACAAGCCCAACCCGCCAAAAATAGACGCTATAGCAGATGCAACTTTGTAGTTTAAAGTTTACAAAAATGTTCAGGACAATAGAGATAGAGTAATGTATATGCCATGGTGTAGAAAAATTTCATACAGCAAACAGCTTGATGAAAACCGGCTCTGTTTACAGTTAACACCAACACCCACTAAAAAGAAACTTGTAATCAGTTGGGAAACAAAAATCGGGAAACAAAACAAAAAAACGGCAGTGTCTTGATATAGATTTGTTAGTTAAAGCAAGATTAGTGGCTGATATTTCATCACAACAGAAAAGAATATACATGTACACACCTATGGTTGCTTATGTCATCGGATTTTAAGTCTTGGCGTAAAATCTTTAATGATGAAACAAATAGGAAAGCACTTGTTTTGTTAAATGAGAAAGGAGCTTTAACTTCTGAAGAGCTCATGAACGCCCTTAATATGACAGCTAGTTTGTTAGGTTATCATCTAAAGGTGTTAAACGATTTTTTGATGAAAACTATTGATGATAAGTATGTGCTCTCTGAAAAGGGCAAACAAGCCTATCAAATGTTAGATCAGTTATCTGAGAATACAAAGTTGTCTCGTAGATGGAAAATATCATGGTACCTAACAATAGTTATTTCAGTTGTAATGGCTTTCTCTGCATGGTACATTTTTGATTTTCAACTTTCAGTTCTTATAAAGGGGTTGGTCCTTGCGCTGATTGGTTCATCAATCATGTATTTTCTTCAAGTAGAACCAATGACCACCGCAAGATTGCTATATGTCGGCTGTGGCGCAAGTGCACTTGGAGTGGGGTTATGGCTCCTTACGTTGGGTTTTGCAAAAATGGTTGACCTGCAATCAAAGTTGTACCAGTCAACATGGTCTACTGCAGGGTTTGACTTATTTTTTATAACAAGTCTAATTGTTTGCTGTGTCATAGGGGGATTTGTAGGCGAGTGGCATGGCAAAAGAAGACAATACCGATGGCCGCCCCACACAGTTTAATTTTTTGATACCCCGAGTTAAGAAAAACTGCCAACAGTAAGTCATAACGTTTGATGGATTTGAAAAGTTTTTTCTCAGAACAAATGAATGTTGTAATTAATGTGTTAGCAACAGTAACTCGCTGTTTGTAATCCATATACTTCGTGAATTATCAACGAATAATGTTTTTATTTTGCCTGTTTTACGTTTTAAGTCATAATTTAGGCGTGAAGAAAAATCACATACAATAAAATTAACACAAAGTATAACCCATATGTAACCCCTACATTGTTTGTGTTGTCTCACCTGCAAAAATAATTCAAAAAAAGAAAAACCTCAGAAAAGTCGTTTTGAACCTAAAACACATCACACAACCATCAGGTGCTTTTAAAAAAGTATACAAAAATGAAGTAAAAAATGACGGTTTTCATCAAATAAGCCATTTTTGAGCTTGTAAAAAATAAGGTTGAATATTGAGAAGCGCAACTATAACAAGTCCTACACAACTCTGTAAACCACAAAAATTCTCTATATTTTCCAACCTAATACCTATGGGTTACACTTAGCGGGTTACTGTTACAATAAGGGTAATTCATGTGTGTAAAGGAAATAATTTTGAGAAATGATAACTTTTTTATAAAGATTAGCCTCTTGTATAATAAAGAGGGGTAACGGTGAACAGTAAAATCAAATATGTGGGAATGACCCTTATAGCAATCGCAGTCTATTACTTGACAATTTTCGTATATTGCAAAGTAATGAATTACTACTATCAGGTGATAGTTCAAGTATTTACTTCTGTCTCTTATGCGGTATCGCAAACTAGCACAATTCTAATTGTACTCATATGTGGCACTGCAGGCGCATTCATATTATATCAAAGCCAAAAAAGCAACAAAGAAAACATTGGTAACCTAGTTAGGTTTCAACTTTTCATAACTGCAATATGGTTCACAATACCCATCATATGCGCCCTATTCTGTGACATCTTGAATGTTTCCCCTGGTCAAATTCCCTTTCTACTTCCAATGCGCATGGTTTACGTCACTTTAGCAATATGGGTGGCAACAACACTCTGTTTTATCCACCGCATCAAACAAACGAAACATGTTACAAAAGAAAATACACAACATACGTTATAGTAAAATGATGGGTATTGGCACATTTTTCCATAGCAACAAGACTATGCGCTGACAAAATTGGATTTTAGTTTTGATTACATCTGCCTGATGTTAGCTGTATTTAATTATAGTTGTGTCAAAGTGATAGCGGTGGGAAAGTATGGTGTGTGTTTAGCTCAAGGGGTTTGATAAACTTTGCCAAGTATCGCACATGATTGTGTGTATGTAGTCGTGTTTGCTGAACAAAAATAATGTGGAAAGTTTAACTCTGAAAAAATGTGATAAAGGCGCATTTTATTGAGAGTTAACTATGTGTGTCCTAAAATTTCAGAAGAGTTCTGCGTAGGTTTGTATTATTCTTTGTAAACGCGATAGATTTTGAAAATACTGCTAAATCTTGCTGATTGATAAGTAGTGTCATATGTGTAATTGTGTGAATTATGCGTAGGTTTTATTTTTTAGCAAAAGCATTTTTAACCAGTTTTCCAAATTTAGTCACGTTTTCCAAATGTTTTCTCCACATGTGTGTATTTTTTTTGGGAAATTAGATTATGTTTACTCTTTTGCCCACTGAGCTGTGGCTGGTCCATTGTATTTTAGTTGGTACAGAGTTGTGCAATCATAATCCATTCCATTGAAGCAGGTAGTTGAGAATTCAAAGTTTAACTGAAAGGTTTGTGTTTTATGTGAGGGTCCTAAAGTAAAACTTCCACTGTTTTTAGGTGTGGTTGTTCCAACTTCCCAAGCAAAAATGTTTCTTCCCGTGTATAGCCGAAGGTAGAACTCGGAATAATTTATCGTGACGGGGTCTCCGATTTTGTAGGTGACATCCACAGTTAGAGTTACTTTTGTTATGCCCTTATTTTCTGCTCGGTTAGTTTCTGTATAGGTGATTGCTAAAACGGTTTCAGGCGGGGTTGTTGTTGGTGTTGTATGTGTTGGTGCTGTATATGTTGGTGTTGTAGGTGTTAGGGGTGGTGGGTTTGAGGTAAAAATGTCGTTGTTTTGAGCTACGATAATTAGTGCGGTGAGGCTGAAAACCAAGCTTAGTGCTACTGCTACGTAGAGGATAACAGTTGAAGGTTTCATAATACACTTAGAAATCTGCTGATTTATATTGTTTGTTACGTGTGTGTTTTTTGAGGTGTTTTTTGTGTTTTTGCAAGTTTGTTTTATGGGGGTTGTTTTTGTGAAAAGCTGTTTTGGGTTGTCGTGGTTTTGATGAGTTGGGTGTGTGTTTTTGTCTGGGTTGGTTTGTTGTGTGGCTTGTTTTTTGTTTGTGTGGGGGTTGCTGGTGTTTTTTGGGTTGGGTTTTTGGTGGTGTGGTGTGTGTTGTATTACGTTTTTTGTATGGCATTATTTTTATACTTGTTTGTGTAATACGTTTTTTGTATGTCAGAAATTATTACCATCCGCGTGGAAAAAACCCTAAAAGACAAAATCCGCCAACACAAAATAAACATAAGCGAAACCGTCCGCACAGCCCTAGAAGACGAAATCCGCAAAATCGAAAACACCGAACTCTCCAACGCAATAAAAGAACTAAAAACAGTCCTAGAAAAAATCCCCGACGCCGAAATCATGACCACCCTACACAACACCCGAGACCCACGATGAAACAATACCTCTTCGACGCAAGCGCCTTCATCTTTTTAATAAAAAAAGCAAACGTACAAACCACCTTCCAACACCTCCAAAACCTCCTAATCCTAGACCTAACAGTCTACGAAATAGGAAACACCCTCCTAAAAGAAAACCAACTCACCAAATTCTTAACCCAAAAAGAAACAGAAACCCTAGAAAAAGTCACCCAACTCATACTCTCAAAAACAGAAAAAATATTAAACCAAGACACAACTTTTCAACAAATAATGGAAATAGCAAAAACCGAAAACCTCTCCTTCTACGACTCAAGCTACATCTATTTTGCCAAACAACAAAACATCCAACTCATAACCGAAAACCAAAACCTCAAAGACAAAGCCACAAAATACGTTCAAACAAAAACAACCCTAACGCTCCTAACAGCATAGAAAAAACACCATGAAAGGCATCTATGTACTAATAATAAAAATCAACACCACCATAAACCCCCAAATCGGCGCTTTAGGCGAAATTGTTTTTCCCGCAGGCACATACGCGTACATTGGCTCCGCACAAAACAACATCGAATCCCGTATAAAACGACACCTACGCAAAGAAAAACACCAATTCTGGCACATCGACTACCTATTAACTAACCCTGCAACAAAAATCATACAAGTCTACTATCTAACAAACGATAAAACCTATGAATGCCAAACCGCCCAAATGATAAACAAACACAGCAAACCCATACCCAACTTTGGCTGCTCCGACTGCCACTGCAACAGCCACCTGTTTCACGCAGACAACTTTACCTTTCTCAAAAAACACCTAAAAACATTACCCCTAACCAACATTAATCCCTAACTTTTAATTTTTGTGTTTATTCAACATATTTGCCTTCTCAAGCTGGATATTTTATCAAGCGCTATTGAACGTTTTTCTATTGTTCTTAATGTAACCAATTATGTGTGCTATTTTTTTTTGTGTAGACTATCTTTTGACTATGGCGGGGAGTCTGTTTGAAAACTGTAAATTTCAACATTTTTGATCAAAAAAAATAGTGAAAAACCGTTGTTTTCTTGTTTTTCAA
>Ga0123355_10017136_pt1 | contig 11438 bp, 6 predicted proteins | sample TergutEmb28metaG_3_FD_89872 | JGI IMG/M metagenome (GOLD analysis project Ga0123355, IMG submission 89872) | Embiratermes neotenicus P1 segment gut microbial communities from Petit-Saut dam, French Guiana - Emb289 P1 | ecosystem: Host-associated > Arthropoda: Insects > Digestive system > Gut ...
ATCTCATCAGAGAAGCCATAGAAATAAAGATGCATCCAAATAACATGAACAGAGATGGGGGCTTCAATCTCAGCAAATCATGGAAGCCACTGCTTCATAAACTCAAAGAGAGGAGACAGCCATTCAACACACAACAGTAATCCCACCTGCACAAGTACCCTCCCCCCTCCACTACCTGCTAGACTGCTAACCGCCCCGCACGGGCACACCACTTCCTAATGGCTCTGCCACTTCCCCGCTCCAACTCAACCAGGTATAAATACCACGCACAATCCTACCACTGACATACTTCATTCACCTGCCTATGAAGATGGAACCGATAGTGAGTTCCGAAACGTTGGCAATTAGAACTCAGACGCCGGGGAATTACCCAAAAAGGAACAAATTACATTTAGAACACGGCGAAAGTTAAAAACAAGAAAGAATATTTCTATATATCTTCCACTAGTTTTTAGGTGCATTTGCAAAATTGTACAAAAGTGACTATTAGCTGCATCATATCTATCTGTCCTTCTGTTCCATGGAACAGCTTGGCTCCCACTGGACAGACTTACGTGAAATTTGATATTTGAGTATCATTCAAACATCTGTTGGGAAAATCCAAGTTTCATTAAAATCTGACAAGAATTATGTATGCTTAACATGAAGATGAATGTACATTGATGGTAGTATCTTGCCAAATTCTTCTTATAATGAGAAATGTGTCAGACAAAAGTTGTAGAGAATGTTCAAACACATTTTTTGTTCAATAATTTTTTTAAAAAAATTGTGCCATTTATGAGATAATGTGGAAAAATATTTTAGACCTGGACAGGTCATGCCCATTGCATGCTGGATACCTAAGGATGCCAACACATACTCAGAAGATGTAATACGTATTTCTTTTCCACTGCAACAAAGGTTACACAAATGCACCTCAGTGTTACATTACATGTACATTGTCTGTCATGTTTAAATATGTGAATGTGTTCTGTAGACATGTTAAACAGAATTATGAAATAACACTTGTTTTTATTTTATTTTGCCTACCACAGTGAAACAAAAGTTATGCGAAATTCATACAGTGATGTTACAAGCATGATGAATTTTGACAGTTTTTATTACTTAGTTACAAAATATTTTTATAATATCTATTTTGTGCTGTATAAAAATTAACAAACCAACTGATTACATAGAGCAGAGTCCTTGAAAATCTAATTGTTTCTCATCTGGTCAAGAAACTCCCCATAATTTATTTCTTTCCTCAGCCACATAAGTCTAGTCTGTGCCCTGCTCCTATTTGTTGAAGACCCATATTAATATTATTCCATCTATGCCTAGGTCTTCCAAGTGGGTTCTTTCACTCAGTTTTCCCCACACAAAACCTGTATGCAGCTTTCCTGTCACCCATATGTGCCGTATGCTCTGCCTGTCTGATTCTTCTTAATTTTATCACCCAGATAGTATTAGGTGAGGAGCACGGATCATCAAGCTCCTCATTACCATATAAAAATTAAAATTTTAAATTGAAATTTGGGTTGGAAATACAGATTGTACATGTGTGTCAGAAAAACTGTTTGTAATAATAATTTGATTTTGATGTACCACCTTGTGCATGCATTTTCCCATCTTTTTCCATCTAGTAGATCTTAAACTTTGGGACACTTGTAAACATCACTTCAAAGGTTTAACAGTTGCATTATATTTGGATAAGTTTTAGTATGTTTTTAATTTTATTTTACTTCACTTTGAAAATGCTTTTGGTTATGATACATATTGCTTTGGTTGCTCTCGTAATTTTGCAGTGATTTACATATATTTTTGATGGAAGTAGCAACAAGGAATGCTGCTAACAATACAGAAGAGCAATTTGTAGACTGTGTCTTTGTTATCATAACATCAGTCTGGGAACCACTTCAAATTTAGTCATTAAAACTCAAGGGGAACAAGAACAGTTTCTGTGAACTGTCATCATTTTTGTCAGTTAATAATCAAGTAATATTGATTTTATTACATTTTTCAGATGTTCCAGCAAGTGGGATGTATTTCATGACATATGAATTAATTCAGAACCTAATGAAACAAACCTCAGAGACTGGTCAGATAGGAATCCTGAGCACCATATTTGCAGGAGGAAGTGCTGGTATTGCTAACTGGCTGGTTGCAATGCCTGCAGATGTGCTCAAGAGTAGACTGCAAACAGGTGTGTATGTGTGAGTGTGCTGTTGATGATCTAGACAATGAGTTATTATTTTGTAATTGCTGTTTAAATTGTTTGTTTTAGCTCCGGAGGGCACGTTTCCCAATGGAATCCGTGATGTCTTCAAAGTCTTAATGAAAGAAGAAGGACCTTTGGCTCTGTACAAAGGAGTAGTTCCTGTGATGCTGCGAGCCTTCCCTGCTAATGCGGCTTGTTTTATAGGCTTTGAGTTGTGCATGAAGTTCCTTAACTATTTGGCACCAAATTATTGACCTTGATGGAAGCCTTATAAATATAAATGCTCATTGCCTTCCTTAGTATCACTGGAGTTACATATTCTTTTAGTCAGCTGCAGTAGCTGTTCCATTGCATGTGGATCGTGACAGCCACAGAGGGATCCACTGTTAAGATTTTGGGCTCTCACTGTGGTGTTGTTGAAGATTCAAGACTTTTGGGATGTTCTGAAGGATTGTAGTACCTTCATCTAGAGGGTCAAGGATATTGCCTTTACATTAAGATTTAAGCTTGACACTGCAGATGAAGGCACTGTCATCTTTCAGAATGTTGGTAACTGCTGGCATGGCATAACATCCTAGAAGATCTGAGTATTTTGATTTGCAGTAAACAATTAAGAAATTGAATTTGTGTTGTGAACAGTGTTCTTTCGTTTTACAAATTACTCCATTACTTCTTAATTCATGCATTGTACTGAGAAATTGGAATTTCATCACAATCTTTTATTTCATATGTATAAATATGTTATGTATTTCAGATATATAGTTTTATATAATGAAAGTTGTATCATACAAGTTTAATACCTGGAGATGCAGAAAAAAAAAAAACTGTGTACATTTAGAATACATTTATATAATATCTGAGTTTTTATTTAATGAGGTTTTATATCCATTATTAGTTTTCAAACATTAAGCGACATTAAGACAAGTATCCTTGTTCTAGAAATGTGAACTAATGCTAATTTTTTTTATTGCTTAATTCTTGCTTGCTATGCACAGGTCTGTCATGGAATTGTTTTGTGAATCCCTCCACAAAATACACACAACTGCAAGATATATATTGTACACTCAGGCGAGCTTATGAACACTTTGTTACCTCACTGGTTGAGGTATTCCATATGAAACGAGTGACATGCCTTGCTTGGTATGTGGACAGGAGAAGATTTCTCACCCATGTTGTTAATCTTTTACAAGCCTAAAATTTGTATTTTGTGCTGTTAACACAGCTTGGTATTCTAGTAAGAGGCTTGTGAATTGTTCGAAATGTATGTGTTTTGATCATCTTACAGCAACCATGTAAGGTAAGCTGATGTTTTTCTTTGTATAAGAGATTTTTCAAATTTCATGTTAACATGTGGAAAACTTAGGGTGAAACAATATACACATGTATGTATGGTATGTATGTATGTATGTTTTTTGTTTGTGTGTTTGTGTGTTTGTTGACTGAGGTTTGTTTTAATTTACACTTCTAGGAGATACCATGATATGCCCTTGAAATTCATCAGCACTGCTTCTGCCCAGTCCTTTCTGATTCTGATACAGTGTCATAAGCTGTAGCAAGTGTAGAATGTAAAACTGTGGAAAGGAATTTCTTATTGCATAGTACAGAAGATTGTATGCTCGATATTAGATACTAGAGCAGTTATTTTCAATAATGCTTTGGCCTTTTTTTCATAGTAACTAAATATTGTAGTTAAGGGTTATTTGCAGAAATGTCAAACCAGCATCTGCTATTTTGTATCCTGTTTTCCATTATTCATTATTATTTAGAGCCTTCTTCTAAATACTGTGAGAAGGCAACATTCTTCACTCCACAGTTGTATGTTACAGGCATAATTACATTTTAAACTCATTAAACTCTATTTGTATTATGAAATAATTGCCAGGATATACAGATGTCAAATTCATAGTCACACCTAAGTACTTTCATGACATGTGTAGTGCGTTAGTTTGAAGATGTTCAAAGATATGAATATTTAGTCTTGGGTGTTTTGTTATTCTGTAACTTGGCATAACCAAAATGAATATTGCACCTTGTGGAAATTTCTCAGGAAATCAGTCTCTGCATGAAGCTTGAATTAAATTATGAATAATCTTGAAGATGTCTGACTTGTGATATATTTTTTAAATGAAAATGTATGAAAATAAAAATGAAACATATTTTATGAACATCTTTTTATAAATATATAAATATGATTTTTGGCCTGCTGTGCTTTTCAAGCCACTTTGAAATGGCATAGTAACAGACATATCATAGATAAGGCACACAGTATGGATTTAACAATGTTCTGAACTAAACCCTTTAGTTTGTAAAACAATCTTCATTTATGAAGGCTTAAGCTGCATTATGCCAGGCTGCTGGCATTTCTTTCTCAAATAACTGACAAGATAAATTCCCAACGAACAGAACTTCAAGGTGTTCATATTGTGTTCATCATGCTAAAGCCAGGGGTGTGCTTGTAATAGTTTGTTGCATGTTTCATTCAGACACAAAAGAAATACAAGGCCTGAAGTTTTAGTGTATGTTTGTAAGTAGGTTCAGGATTTAAATACAGCTGTCTTTTCTCTTATACTTCAGTATGAAATCTGTCAATAAATCATACACAGAGTTAAATTCTGAGAATAAGGTTTAGAATAATTAACTAATTCCTGTATTTGTTGTATTGAATTAATGATGCTGTTTGAACTGCAGGACTGCTATTTCCCCTCATTTTACAGTATTTATGTCCATAGTCACAAATGTTTCTTCAGCAGTAGAGCTAAGACTTGCTGGCAAAGTGTACGAGATATGACAAACATGAGGCACAGTGACAGTTCTAAAGTTATGACTGGTCAGCAGTAACTGTTACAAGGTAGAAGGAGTATGTAACAATGTGTTATATATATATATATATATATATATATATGTATAGTTTATATACTTATATTATTTTGCACATACTCACTATGTCATTATTAAAAACAATAGTGTGACAAGAAGAGAACTGCGCTTTTCTGGTTTTTTGTGCAGCAAGTAGTGCTAATTTCTTACAACATTTTGAGACAACCTATCTTCAGGAGTCAAAGCTTGACCCCCTGCAGATGGGACCTATAGGTTGTTTCGAAACTTTGGTGAGAAGTTATCGCTACTCACTGCGTAATAACACAGAAGAGTGCAATTCTCATCTATTTCATAGCGGAAGCCTGCAATCGCAAATTATATGACAAAACTGTTTAACATTGGTGATGGACAGATAAATGATTACCCACCTAATAGATTAAATGGTATAATAACAGGACTGTAGTTGTGCCTTTGTTCAGATTTTAATTCTGATTATTCAGGAAATGGATACAGAGTGTGATTTATTTTATTAAGATGGCTGTGTAGGAACCCAACTATCTTCAATTGCTGCGGCCTTCAAAATTGCCAGTAGTAGAAAGTAATTTGGTAGTAGGTACTGGTTTAAATGATCAGAATCAATTCTTTGTGCCCTTCACAGCATTTCAAGTCCATTGATTTAATATAAGTTTGGTGGAGGGACACATATTCGTGATGGAGTTTGGTAAATAGTATGAAATATGTATTGCAGTTTTAAACCAGCTGTGAAAGCTTGTTATTACGATGAAATAAGATGTTAACTTCTGAGGCTGTACAATACAACACATCCCTCATTGAACCCACGAATACTAACCCATCTATATATACCTGCTTTAGTGTTAAACTTATGCCAGAACATTTAAGACTACTGTTTTGAAATGCTGTATTACAAAGAGCATGTCTCTACTGCTTTTATTCCAAATTCCTTCTGATGTACAAAGTAGTTTGTGTAGAGGCTTGTTTTATGATGTATCAGGTTTTTGCTGTCATTCATCTTTTCAATATTGTTTGCATTCAACTGTGACTGTTTTACATGAACATCAGATCCACACAATATGCATATTGCCACATCTTCTCCCAGTTGGCACCTGCATCAGACTTGAGTTGTGGGCTTGAAACAAAGTTCTGTTTTACTGCTATGGATAGCACTGTGTTTGAATAATATTTGTAATTATTTTACAGCTTCTGTATGTAAGAATTCATATCTGAAGCTCCACTCATCTACCATGCTTTTTAAGTTATTTGCAGAAGGACTGTTGAATTTATTACATTAGCAGCAGATTGCCTTCAGACTATATTCACAACAACTTAAACTTCTGAACTTTGGTTGAAATACAAATGCGTAAAGTACAAAACACTTAACAACCATAAGGATGTTATGAAAAAAGAATCTTGAGTGTATAATTTTTTCCCCGTAACAATTAAGAGAAAATGGAAGTAGTTACTTTGGTGTATAAGTACTATTTAAATGTCAGTGAAACTTACAAGAGAAGATTATTTTTACTGTTGTGCAGGAAGACCAGATGACCCAAAACACTTCAAATGCTGAGTCAGAAATATGATGCTGTCATGTTTATGTAAATACATATATGCACTTACTTTACAATAAACAACAGCAGCTTAAGTTTGTATTTACATTAGTAAATCTCATTATCCAAATTGTACAAATGACTGAACATATTGTTTTATTGTAGTATGTAGGTATTGCCATGAGAATGATCTTTTCTTGCCACACATACAGTTGAACTGTAAAAGTAGTTCAGTGTAGCACTGAATTTCCATGAACTGACTCTAGCAAAACTCAGCACACCCCTGACTTACAACTTTTTTTAAAAGCTGCAAATTTGTTGTTCTCATTACATTAAGAACAGGGTATTACAGATTGTATACATGTAAACTATACTTATTGTATAAGTGTAATGTGAAGAATATGTCATTTCCAAATGCAAGAATTCATTGACAGTGTTCAGAATAGTAGAAACTTTTTTCTTAACAATGCTTTATAATGACTGACACAGTAAAAGCCAGTTGCAGTTCAGAGTAGAAAGCAGAGAGCAGTATTTAGGTCACAATTAAGGATGGATTATTTTAAATGCAGTCTGTAGTGGCTTTCCATTTGCTCAGGTTTGCATTCAAAAATATGAAATTGCACATGTCCTGAGCACCAGCTGCTATTTTGTCATATTGGATGGCAGAACAGAATGTATACACAGGAAGAAGTGGAGTATTTGTGAGAAGTAAATCACCCATTCACACTGCCAAATTATATCGAAGTCATGATATGCATAGTTTTAAGTTTTTAATAGACTGATAGGTATTTACCTTTTTCTCCTCTTTTGTTTTTAGTTCTTAACCTAGTATTGTGAGGAAATTTGTAGTATAATACACTGCATTATGCCTTGATTATTTAACATGCATGTTCTCACTGTAGCAAAGAATAGTTTCAAAATTTGATTCTAGTGAACTCATGCTATTACAGCACATTCAATGGAAAGTCCTTGGATTAAATCTCAGATCAAATGGTCATATGCATTTTTCATTTATTTGTATCTGTTCAGTCCTATAGGGTATTTCTGATGTGTGACTTCTTAGTCATCCCACGATCTCTGGAAATTGTGGAAAAGTTCTGTCATGTCACTGAAATTCCTGTACCAGTTTTTGTAATAAGTGTTCTTGTATGCTTTGTCTCTCATCTCCAAAGTCCTTATAACTCACAGACTTATTCATGATTAATTTGCTTGTTCTGGAACTAACTGATTTTAAATTAATACTGTTATCATTCATTGTAAAAACGAAAATATCATACTCTCTCAGGATATTGTCATGTGACCTAATTGAATGAAATCAAGGCCCTTTATTTGTTAATACAATAACCAAGTTGCTGAATTACAGTATAAGGTAAACTTTTCACAAAACTTACCTGGACTAATTTGATACATGTATCTGAAAAGGTCCGTATTGTGTATGTTCATATGTAAACAGATAACAGTAACTTGTAACAAACACGTGGGAGAACTTTGAAATATTTCTGCAGACACTTTTTAACTCTTTTGATACATATTGAAATGACTAAAACTTGTTTTCTTATGCTCAGTTACATTTCCTTCAGTTCTCTTTCCTTATGCTGTTCCAACAAGAGTTTGTCTGGAGAGGGAATAACATAACAGATTGTTCAGGTTTCTGTGTTATTTTCTGCTCAATCAATATGTCATAATGAAAATAGTTGGCATCTCATTTATCTAAATGTTAAAAGAAGAATTTGTCATTTAATGATTCAGATCAATTGATGTGAAAATTAACTTTTAAATTCTGAACTTCAGTTATATATGTCAGCAAAAGAGTTAAACTGGAGGTAGAAAAGAGTGAGGTTTATATCAAGGGCAGTGTTAAATTATATATATGGATGTCACATACACTGGCTTTTGCAGTGAACATTTAGAAGGCTTATGCATGTGGAATGGATAGAAGCATTATTTTTGTTACAGTTACCTTATATGAAGTTTGTAGTTTACCTTTGTAAGAGTTGCTTTTCAAGTGCCAATACTAGGCAACTTCTGCATAAAATACAGCTTAAAACCTTGTTCCATGGTATATAAAACACTTCAAATGAAGTTATGTATTAAAATTCTATACCAGTTGCCCCACTGCTGTAATGTGATTAACATTTTATTGTGTAAAAAATTTTCACATTTGACATTGGGTTCAACATGACCAGTGATATCTGTCCTGCCAAAGTCTGCTCAGGTGGTTAAGTTAATATTGTGATACAGTGCGGTGCCCACGGTGTGAGTAGTTACGTTGTAAAGTGTGTATGTGTGTGTGTGTGTGTGTGTGTGTAGAGTTTGCTGCTCTGGAAACCATATGCGAATGAGTGAATGTAGTTGTACTGTTTCTGTCATGTTTTTTAAATAACTTGCACTAAAGGTTGCCAAGTTATGAAATAAATGTGTGCTGATACAATTTGCTCTTCTTATATTCATCTGTTTTAAGCACTTTTTCTCATTCTTTAAATTATTCCAGCTGGTCAGTATTTGAGCTTTTTGATGTATGATCGCTCCTTATGTAATATCCAGTATTGATAAATATGTAATGTAGTTTATAATTTAAAGTCTGTAATTGTAAATCTCACTAATGAATATGTCCCAACGATTCCAGGATATTTTATGTCACATATGTGTTAAGCTCATGTGGTTTCCATTTTGATACCTTACATTGTAAATTGATTCAATACAATGATTGAATGGGAAGTGATTTTTTGAACCTACGTATGCACTAAACACACATACACACACATTTCATACAGTCTGATCAGACAGAAACGTAAGAAGTCATTCTGGAAGATGTATTGTAATTGTAATTGTAATTTCTATAGAAAATTATGTAATGAAACAGTATATTTGTATTAAGTGCATTCCTATTAGAATGCACATATTGGCATAATTAATTATCAAGGTGTCTGAGTGTTTTAGCTCCTCATGGCTTTTGTAGTGCTGAAACACAAGAACTGAAAGAACAGCTCCTTCTTTTTACTAATGTTGCACATGTAATTTCAAGTCTGAGGGTAAGACAGAGCATTTGTATGGATTCAGTTAGAGACATAATTGTGTCATACCATTCGTTACTCAGGTTGAACAGTTATCACTGCCTGATTTGTCAGAGGTAGATCCTAGCATATGTATGTCTTATGCAGTTTTTCACTCAAGTTACAATACATGAGTCAGTATATTCACACAGTGGTGGTGAAATAAAGGTATATGAATGACAGTAACCAAATAATTAAAGGAAAAAAGTTGTCTCTGCACTTGCTTAATTAAATATTGTGCCATGATTGCATGTGGGGGGGGGGGAGTGAATAGTTGTCACAAATAGATGCAACACGTATGAAACTTGTCTTTTGTTACATGTTAGAAAAGAAGAGCACATATGAGTTTTACATGACTTTGGCCACTCAGGTGGTTAAGAATCTGTTGAACTAGAAACTTTGTGGATTCTACTTCCATATGAACTGTGGTAACTCAGTTATTATAGTGACATGTTACGCATTTGATTATAAGAACTGTTTCTGAATAGCTCACTCACAGTAGGGACAGGTTACTGGCTGCATGACCATGGCTCATCTCCAAGAGGTGAGGTGTCTTTCTTTATTCTTAAGGAACTGAACAGTTAATCAGGTTCTGATTGAAACTTGTGTGATAAATTGCTGTGTGATAGTTATACTTTACTCAACAGCCATTGCTTTACTCTTTAAATCACTCTTCCTGTATTATCTTCTGTTGGTCTTCCGTAGCAGGATCGCTGTGAAAGGGAACTGTGTACTCTGTTGGCAGGTCTTGTTACGTTGGGTGAAAGAAGAGAAAGGAGAATAAGTAAACAGGTGGAGTTGTTTGTTGAACTCAATGTATGCCACTTTACCTCCAGACTTCATGAGCATGCAGGAAAATTGGTGTAGAAGGAGCATGTGGGTACAGTAAGGGATCAGTGTCAGATATTGAACATGACTGAAAAAGCACAAACTATTTGTGTGTGTTTATGGACTGTGGCCTTGACTGCTTACAGCTGTGTAGTATAGGTCTACATGTAATGATCATGCTAAATGTTAATTATTATGACAGAAATTTACTGTAGTTAAGATGTTCCTAGCAAATATTCAGTAAGTGGTGAAATTAATATATTTCAAATTTACTTGACTTATCTGCTTGTTAAGTAACTGTTCACCAGGCTCATTGCTTTTTTCACAGTCTGCATCTGTATTCATAGAATTTTCCTAATTGTTCTGAACTTCTTTGATAGATGTACATATGTGGTAATTTTTTGTAAGCATTTGTGAGTTTATCATTTCAATGAATACTAAGTACATTAAATTGCTACAAGACTGTATGTGTTGTTTGATAAAACGGTTGTATTTTGGTGGAAATGGAAGTCTAAAAAGTTGAACAGTGTACAGCAGAATGCCTCAATATGGATTCTGTAGCAATTTGATGTAAGGACATGCTAAACTATAAGTCAAAGCCATGAGTTTGCCATTTGTTCCATTTATATGTGCATAATATAGGCTTTGGAATAATTATTGTTCCAAATATATTATTATTCAGCAAGCACTGAAATATATTGCATTCTATACAACACATTATGCACATTTCACCCTTTGTTTTGCCCGCTTGCTTTTGCGTAACATTTATTTCAAAGTGATTTTACCAAGCACTGTCATGATGCTTCACTTTGGCAATGTATACTTTTAGGTCTATTAGGATGTTGTTGGCAGAGGTCACCGTGTATATTGAACTGTCTTAATCCATATTACCAGAAGTATGAACAAAAATATATATGTGCCATAAAAACATGAATGTAAATATTCCACAAAAAAAAAAAAAAAAAAAAAAAAAAAAAA
>Ga0123355_10017137_pt1 | contig 11438 bp, 5 predicted proteins | sample TergutEmb28metaG_3_FD_89872 | JGI IMG/M metagenome (GOLD analysis project Ga0123355, IMG submission 89872) | Embiratermes neotenicus P1 segment gut microbial communities from Petit-Saut dam, French Guiana - Emb289 P1 | ecosystem: Host-associated > Arthropoda: Insects > Digestive system > Gut ...
GAATACAGTGTTGCAGTTATTCTGTTGTTACTATTCATGGTGCTTATATCGTTAGTTTCAGTGTTGAATCTATTGTACTTTTACATTAGTACTTTCCGAAGTATGTGTGCAGTGCCCAATATGATTGTTTTCTGGAGTTCCTTGACTTCATGTTTTCTTGGTATATTGCTCACGTATTTTCTGAATGACTTTGAAATAGTCCCAATCGTCTCTATTTTATTATTATTATTTTTCAATTAAATGTGTATTTATTAACCTAAAGGCTTAACAGCACAAGTGGCAAATATATATATATATATATATATATATATGGGGCACAAAATCACAAATAAAACGCAAAAAATTCACAAATACACAGAAAGGAAAACACTGAATACACAGAAACAAATACGAAAATAATAACTATAAGAATACGAAATTTTAATGAAAACTGTAGAAATTTAGGGTGTAGGGAAATACTAAATATATAAAAAAATTTGTTTAGAAAGACACGACATGGACAAAGCTAGGCATGAATGTGGGGGCGGGGGGTGGGGATTACAATAAATCGTAAAAGGACAGGACACGAAGGCGTGTGTTGGATTGATCTGTTTAGGGACAGGTACTGCTGGCTGTCTGTTGCGATCAATGTGACGAAGTTTCGGGTTCCGTACTAACTGGTAATGTTCTTGACTAAGAGTAGCCAACAACTACAAGCTTCTCAAGAAGGACTGCATTCCGCTAGGTTGACTATCTTCCACCAAGTTAAGTTCCTTTTTTTTCTGTAATTAATTATAGGAAAAATCACATTTGATTCTCTTAATGCTGAAGCTTATGCATGCTATTTACTATATTCATAAAGGAATTCTTGGACTGCCTGACCCTAAAGCTTAAGGCGCTATGATACTTGGAAATGTCGGTAAGGACGCCCCCTCAGACACGGCGTCACATCCCAGTAGGTATCACAAGAGAGATCCAGGCACAATTTCCTATACTGACCCGACAGTCCTAATGAGCCAAGGTCCCATCATTGTTGAGGTTCCGCAAACACACTCAGCCACATCAAAATCGGTAGAACCCCTCTAGACGAGTGATCGGTCCGTCTTAGGGACCACTACCTGACAACACAAATGACTCACAAGGCAGAGACATCCATTCTCCCGGTGGGATTCGAACCCGAAATCCCGGCAAGCGAGCGGCCTTGAACCCCTCGGCCACTGGAATCGCTATCTAGACAGAGCAGCCAGCATTACTTCATTACACCCTCATGTGGACAGTGGCAAAGACGTCAACTTAGGGGATGTCTTGAAGAACTCGCGGCGACAGAATTCAATAACATCTTCCAGGACAGAGAGCGACGTCAGGGTGTGACAGTTCTCCGACGTTGTAGGGAATGACCCCTGTCCCCATCTTCAGGATGTAGCTGATAGCTTGGTTGTCACACCTTGACGAGGCCGTCTGCCGGAGGGCTTTTTATTTGACATGGGGTGCGGACTGGAGAGGATTCAGTTCCTGGTATCCCTTAAGATATTAGAAGAGAAACGAAGATTCTTTTGTACACATATGGAATTTAGTGTAGAGAAGCGAAGTAAAATGAAATAAAAATCATCTAAAAGTGTAGTGAAGTGAAATGAAGTGAAGTGAAGTGCAGTGTAGGGAATGGGGGAAAACGAGACTTTATTGGAAAAATTTATATGAGTAGTAAAGTGGTGAGAAGTGAAAGAGTACGTACAATATGTGTGGTAAAAAATACTAGGAACTATATACGTACTTTCTTACCTCGGTGTTGTTTACCTTTTGTACATGTTGTATTTTAAGATGTCTTGTGTATATTGTGGTCAGTTGTCCTGTGCTTATTTCTGTAGTTGTATTGTGTGTTGTTGTTGTCATCTTATGTGTATTTGTTTTTACTTTAGATGTTGGACTGCTGGCTAGAAGTCAGTATTGGGGAGGTCCTGCGACCGGCCACTTCGACATAGGTTTTTCTTGGTTTCCCTGTGCCTAAAAGCAAATGCTGAGATGGTTCCCAAGATTCCAAGTTCCCACTAAATGTTTCTCATGTAGCCCTCCCAACTTAAATTTATTAGTAACCAATTTCATATTTTGTATACATTAAAATAACCACTGCCACCGGGTGACAACCTAATTGCAGTTAATAAATATTATTATTATTATTATTACGAAAAATGTTTCACATATACAAGCTGCCTTGCGTAACAGCATAAGAAAATATCGTCTGTAGAGGTAGATTAATGGTAGACAAAAAATGAGATATAAGGAATCGTGGTGCGGGAACATGTGAAAGTTATAACAGAGCAGGAACTGTAACCGCCACAGCTAAAGCTATTAAGAATATCTCCGTATAGATTAGGGAACTGTATGGCGTTGAACTTAGGAACACCCAAGAGGTACTGTACCAATAAAGTTTTTCCTGCCCTCGTCATGAGAGCATATATGGAGAGATAGATGTAGACAGGTGGTTATCTTCACGCTCCGGCTGCTTTGTCTGCATATAGCCGTTTAGTAGAATGTTGGGTGAACCCCTATCCCCCCCGCCGCAGCCGGTCTTGGCAGTTTGTAGAAGATATGAACCCTTTGTCTGTGCCAGGATTCGAAAACCGGATCTTCCATCCTGGGTGAATATTTGTAATGACAACATCGATCAATTTACTCCCTGATGATGGAAGAGTAAAGTCCGAAACATGCAGGAGTTTAGTGTTTTTAATAATAAGAACATTTTGACCCAACAATAATGCGATTACTACCAAATATTTTTTTGTTAACCTTCTGAACATGTTCAGGACAAAATTGTATCTGTCTGATTTAAAGACCCAGTCTGTACCGCGCAGTAAACATTGTCTGCCTCGGTTGTAAAAACTCATAAGTGAATTAGACATAGAGAAATAATCACTGTTTGTTCTGAGATCTATACAAAACACATGAGTGCAATGTCGGCAGAACACAGAATTTCTGAACGTGAAAGCTGATGGCACCTGTACGTACAGTAAGTCTCAGGCTTTAGAAGGTTAAAACCAAACGAAGAGTGCTCGAGTACCGTAAAGTGTTCAGTAGTGAATACTGTGACCAAGATCCGTGACCGTGACCTTACCCTGAGCTGACCGTCAGCTTACCTTGAGCTAAATATACCTCAAGATTTGGAGGGGTTCAAACATTTTCATCACGTCGCGTGGAATAATAATTTAACGCAGGTGCTTAATTAGAATGCTCTACCATAAGCTCTGTCATCTCTACCACAGACACGTTAGGACTGGAAATACGCTATGCTGCGAAGTTTTCAGAGTGAGTAGTGCTGACAATGGGGACCACGGTAGCACAGTAAGTGCTGTGCTACGAATCGGAAGGTCACTGGTTCGATCCCAGCTGGATTCACTGGAATTTTTCACTGACATAATCCTTCTGATCGCACTATGTCCCTGGGGTCGACTCAGCCTCCAACGGAAATGAGTACTAGGAGTATTTCCTGAGGGTAAAAGCGGCCGGTGCGTAAGACTGACAACCTTACCGCCATCCTGGGCCATTGTCACGTAATCTGGGAACCTTAATTTTCTGGAACCCTCTGGGCACCTTGGGCCTGACACGTTTACACGAGGCCAGTACAAAGCCACAGGACGCAGAGACATGGTAATCTGACGTCACCATATCGTAACCGCTAATACAATCCCCTCGATATCAGTTTATCGTGTTCCATTCTGTATCACGTAACAGTTTACTATCTTGCACCATCATTGTGTATAAATCATAAGTTTATCTTCTTCCACGCTGTATAAGACAACAATTTTTCTTGCTCCACTCTGTGTTAGACATCACTTTATCGCAATATATAAATTTTTGAAAATTTATTACTTATATTTATTTGGGCTTTTTCCCATTGTCACAGCACGCAACACAAACACATTTTTTCGGAAAATATTTTCGTACATTTCCTGAAGACGGAAAGAAGTATTTTCCGATAATTGGTAACTATGTTGTGTGTTGTGACAATGGAAGAAAATCTTACTAAATATAAGTGATAAAATATGTATATCGATCCCCACTCCGTAAAAGTTAACAATTTATCATGCACCACGCTCTACAAGCCACCAATGTCTCGTATTTCACTCTGTATATCACATCAGTTTATAGTGCACCAAGCTGTATAAACCATCATTCTCTCGTAATTCGCTCTACATAAACCATCAGTTTATCATGCACCACGCTGTACAAGCAACCAATGTCTCGTATTTCACTCTGTATATCACATCAGTTTATAGTGCACCATGCTGTATAAACCATCATTCTCTCGTAATTCGCTCTACATAAACCACCAGTTTATCGTGCACCACGCTGTATAAAGCAAGTTAAGTTAATCGCCGTCATAAAAACGTCTTCATTGCAAATGTGTTATTGATTGCGGATCGCGGGAACACACCGGGTCGTTATGTGTCAGACAAGGGCCGGTCCGCGCTGTGAGCGGCATTTGTCTGGGTGTTAGAACGCATCACATTTAATGCAGCAGCACGTATGTGAGGAGCATCAATAATGGACGGACATTCTGGGTCTATTAGCGAAGTTGGGCCAATCCCTGACCCGACACTTAACGTCAGAATGAGAAATAAGAGTGCAAAAACCGTATTGTATACCAAACTAATGATACGGGACTTTCAAAATTGCACTTTTCTGGTAACTGGCGTCATGTTGTTTTGACGGCTCGTAGGAAAACTTCAGGGGTATCTGCTGCCTCGCTCTTTGGGTTAAAAAGCAAGATACTTCTCTAAAAATGAAGGCAGCATATTCCTCTATGATACTGAACTGGTGGACCAAATTATATGACGTCACGTTGCACAGACCTGTACCTGACGCCACACAACACTCACAACAGACAGACATCCATGCACACGGTGGGATTCGAACCCACAATCCCAGCAAGCGAGCGGCCGCAGACTACGCTTTAGACCGCGCGGCCACTGGGACAGACAACACCAGTCTGTTGGTTTTCGTAATGCAGTGCGTTCACTGGAAGGTAGAAATTGAATTTCTAAAATTTTTAATTTGTGTAGAATAGTGACTGAAATTCCAGAGGGCGCCTACGGTGCTGACAGGAACACCTGACGGAGGCTGAGAGGACTGTCTGTGGGAAGTACACAGAATAATTCCTGACTTACAGAGATAAATTCGTTCCAGATGTTTTCGTTGGAGGTAAAGACCACGTTACTGCAGCAAGGATTATGTTAGAAATATTTCTGGTCGAAATTAATACAGGAGTACGCAAAGGTTACTCTCACTCGCCGGCACTGTTCAGTATACCCCTACATTATATAATAACCAAATGGTAGAGAGAAGACGCAACAGGAATTCCACTTTTTCAAATATCAGCGGCTGTTGAAGCTAAAACTAAACAACGTTAAAACTAAACCACGTTAAAACTAAAGAAAGTTAAAACTAAACAATGTTAAAACTAAACAACGTTAAAACTAAACAACGTTAAAACTAAACAACGTTAAAACTAAACAACGTTAAAACTAAACAATGTTAAAACTTAACAACGTTAAAAATAAACAACGTTAAAACTAAACAACGTTAAAACTAAACAAAGTTAAAACTAAACCACGTTAAAACTAAACAACGTTAAAACTAAACAAAGTTAAAACTAAACAACGTTAAAACTAAACAAAGTTAAAACTAAACAAAGTTAAAAGTAAACAACGTTAAAACTAAACAACGTTGAAACTAAACAACGTTAAAACTAAACAACGTTAAAAATAAACAACGTTAAAACTAAACCACGTTAAAACTAAACAACGTTAAAACTAAACAAAGTTAAAACTAAACAACGTTGAACCTAAACAACGTTAAAAATAAACAACGTTAAAAATAAACAACGTTAAAAATAAACAACGTTAAAACTAAACAAAGTTAAAACTAAACAAAGTTAAAAGTAAACAAAATTAAAAGTAAACAACGTTAAAACTAAACAAAGTTAAAACTAAACAAAGTTAAAAATAAACAACGTTAAAACTAAACAAAGTTAAAACTAAACAAAGTTAAAACTAAACAAAGTTAAAACTAAACAAAGTTAAAACTAAATAACGTTAAAAATAAACAACGTTAAAACTAAACAACGTTAAAAATAAACAACGTTAAAACTAAACAAAGTTAAAACTAAACAACGTTGAAACTAAACAACGTTAAAACTAAACAAAGTTAAAACTAAACAACGTTAAAACTAAACCACGTTAAAACTAAACAACTTTAAAACTAAACCACGTTAAAACTAAACAACGTTAAAACTAAACAAAGTTAAAACTAAACAACGTTAAAACTAAACAACGTTAAAACTAAACAACGTTAAAACTAAACAACGTTAAAACTAAACAACGTTAAAACTTAACAACGTTAAAACCAAACAACGTTAAAACTAAACAACGTTAAAAATAAACAACGTTAAAACTAAACAACGTTAAAAATAAACAAAGTTAAAACTAAACCACGTTAAAACTAAACCACGTTAAAACTAAACAACGTTAAAACTAAACCACGTTAAAACTAAACAACGTTAAAACTAAACAACGTTAAAACTAAACAAAGTTGAAACTAAACAACGTTAAAAATAAACAACGTTAAAAATAACAACGTTAAAAATAAACAACGTTAAAACTAAACAAAGTTAAAACTAAACAAAGTTAAAAGTAAACAAAGTTAAAAATAAACAACGTTAAAACTAAACAACGTTAAAAAGAACAACGTCAAAACTAAACAAAGTTAAAACTAAACAACGTTAAAACTAAACAAAGTTAAAACTAAACAAAGTTAAAAGTAAACAAAGTTAAAAGTAAACAAAGTTAAAAGTAAACAACGTTGAAACTAAATAACGTTGAAATTAAACAACGTTAAAAAAAACAAAGTTAAAACTAAACAACGTTAAAACTAAACAACGATAAAAATAAACAACGTTAAAACTAAACAACGTTAAAACTAAACAACAATAAAAATAAACAACGTTAAAACTAAACAACGTTAAAACTAAACAACGCTTAGATCTGTGTTCTTGGAGGGTCTGAGGGTGATCTACTAGGTCGAAACACGTCGCCCTGACAAGTATAAATTTGTATATAAATAAATGTTGTGTTAACGACTGACGTGTATTATGTTATTTGTGTCTTAAAGCTCTTATTTGCTGACTTCCAAGTTAGTATATTCGACAGGGAAGATAACTTGCAGAAAGCTCCTTCTAAATTGAATCATACGTATAATAAAAGGACACGGTTTAGCTACATCTGTGCATAAAACCAAACTGATGGCATTTAATGGACGAGATCCAGATAGAAATAAAATGCCAATAGGTAAAATTATATAAAAATAAATTCCTTTAACTACTTGCGAAATTTGATATCACATGAAAACAACAATTGGACATTGATAACAAATTACGTAAATAGGTAAAGTGACCCCGTTACGGGCCCGGTGTGGCCCAGAGGGAGGGTACAGGTATAGCTGTACTCTTCCATGACCGCGGCACTAGAAGGGGGTGAGTGGTCAGCAGCACGCCCCGGCCACACTTCACCTCCGGAGTAGACCCGGTACCCATTTTACAGGAGCCTGGGTGGGCCCCAGGGCCGGTCTGGACGGGCGGAAAATCTCGTCCCCACCGGAATTCGATCCTGGACCGTCCAGCCCCGTAGTTAGTCGCTATACCGACTGAGCAACAAAAGACGTAACTATTCGAAAATATCAGGCATTATAAACAACGTGTTTATGCTACAAAAATTTAAACAAAACAAGAACAAAACTAAACAATACACTACCCCCTTGCAGCTTCGTTGTGCGGCAGTGAAAATTGGACCGTCGGAGCAAGCGACGCTGGAAGAATAACAGCAGCGGAGATGAAATTTATGAGAAAAACAGCAGTACACACTTGGACAGATTACAAAACAAATACGGAGATTGCAAAGGAATTACATACAACCCCAGATCTGGAGAAAATGCAGGATTACAGAAACAAATGAACACGATGTGTAAGCAGAATGTCTTTTTACAGATTACACAGGGCAATAGAAAGCTACCAACCAAAAGGCAGAACGAACCAAGGAAGGTCACTAAAGAGACTGTTGGATGTGTGAGATCAGAACGGGTCGAAAGTGGGCCAACTCGATGGTAGCTATACCATTATTATTACTATTATTTTACTATCATCATTATCATCATCATCATCATCATCATCATCATCTCCTTTATGTAAGGTACCTATATTTATATTCCTGAGACAAACTATGTCCCTAGGGAATAGTGTTGCAGCTATTCTGTTGTTACTATTCATCATCATCATCATCATAACCATCATCATCATCATCATGTTCCTGAAGGGTTAGATGTTTCCTGTTCCTTGACCTTCAAGATGAAGTTGGTCCCTCCATCTCTTCCTCGGTCGTCCTATGTTCCTTCGTCCTTTTGGTTTATATTGTAGTTCTTGTTTTGGTAGTCTGTTTGTTTCCATCCTCTGTACATGTTGTAGCCACTTTTTCTGGTACTGTTTTATTTCCGTTACTATGTTCTGTGCTCCCGGTTTTTGCCTAATACATTGATTCTTTTCTTTATCTAATTTTGTTATTCCAAGTAAGTGTCTCAAAAATTTCATCTGTGGTGCTTCTAAACGCTGTTCCTCTCTTTTCTTCAGTACCCAAGCTTCACTTCCAAATTTCAATGCTACTTTAGCTGTAATGTTGTGAATTCTTAACTTTGCTTCTTTGTTCATTTGTTTTCCAAAATGTCTCCGTAAAGCTCCGTTTATTTTGTTATATGCTTGCAATTTATCTTCTAAATCACTTCCGTATTCTGATATGCGATACCCCAAGTATTTAAAATCTGTTACTTGTCAATAATATTGTCGTTTATCACAATTTTTACCCTCTGTATGTGGTTCCCCCACATTGCCATTGATTTTGTTTTGTTACTATTCATGGTGCTTTTATCGCTAGTTTCAGTGTTGAATCTATTGTACTTTTACATTAGTACTTTCCGAAGTATGTGTGCAGTGCCCGATATGGCTGTTTTCTGTAGTTCCTTGACTTCATTTATTATTATTATTATTATTATTATGGTTATTGCTTACCTAAGCACTCGTTTCAGTTTGTATTTAAACCTCTGTGAATACTGTATTTCGACGTATTCACAATATATGACAGCCATACATAAAACAAATATATTCTGTCCTGAGGCAAAGAGACCAATTGGGAGACCAAGACATAGAAGGGAGGAGAATATTAAAATGGATCTTCAGGAATTAGAATGTGGGGATATGGACTGGATCTAGCTGGCTCAGGATAGGGACAGATGGTGGGCACTTGTGAATGCGGTAATGAACCTTCGGGTTCTATAACATGCGGGGAATCTCTTGACTAAGTGAAAACCGGTTAGCTTCTCAAGAATGACTTTGCTGCATGGAGTAAGTAAGTAATACTGTGTCCTAGAAATGTAGCCTAGTATCGGCGTAGCTGCATATCGGTGTACGTAAGTCAAAAACTTCCTGTAATCAGAAGACAATACCTTGACAGACGCCCTTGACGGCTGCTCGGTGTGGGTACTGGCAGACGAGGCCACGCTTCTCGTCACACAGCGTCGTGCCGTCACACTGCTCGCCCTGCTGGCGCGCGCAGATGGCGCAGCAACCGCAGCCATCCCGAGCAACCGATACTCCTACTGGACACGTGGGCTGCCGTGACGGGCATTCGCAGGGGTACGAGCAGTGCGATCGGATCTGCGGGAATAATTATTCGGATCAGTGTAATTCTTGTTTATTAAAGTGCTTTGTCAACAGGCAAGTGGCCCACGACAGAAACACACAAAACACATATGCAAATACAGGGGTGCTGATAATCCTTAACCCGACCAGGAAGGAAACAAGCTAATGTTTCTGTCAGAATGGTGTGAATTTCCTTCGGCGCCTTGCCTTGCAGGGGGAAAAAAAAACTTGATGACAGCTCGCGTCTTGATGTTGTTGAAATCACGCGCGTCCCTGACATGCTTCCGAGTTTGTTTCCTTCCTGGTCGGGCTAAGGACTTATCAGCACCCGGTAACAAAGGACTATTAACGTAAATTAGCAAGAAACACACAAACAAAAAAAATGCTTAGATACTTCGTAAGGACATAATAAGATATAAAATTAAAATATAGCAATATATGTCTGTGTAATAATTACCTAATAGTAATAATAATAATAAAAATAATAGTAATAATACCCAAAAGGCATTGGGGCCTAAGAGAAAGGAATTACCATGAAGCTGGTGAAAATTGCAGAGGGGAGAGATTCCTGACTTCGACACTTCGTCACTCGTTACTACGGTGGTTGCAATAAGACAGGCGAAATGGGCACGTAACACGAAAAATACAGAAGTCATCATCATCATCATCATCATCATCATCATATATCTTTCATGGAGTTGGGCCACTTGTTGACCCGTTCCGGTCTGACGTACCCAGAAGTCTTTTCAAAGGTCTACCACTACTCCTTCTGCCAGTTGGGAAGTAGTATTTCATTACCTAGGGTAATCTAGTTCGAGGCATTCTATTTGCATGTACTATCCTACCCAACAGTCATCCTCACCTTCTCGTGGTGTACCCTGTTCTCACAAACGAGGAAATGACCACCGAGTCACAGCGGTATAACTGTTTCACCAGGAATGGAGGAAATGCCATCCCTAAACATGCCAGTCCAGAGGCTAAAGGTAGCAATCCTACCACTGGACTTACCCTACTCTGGACATGTAACCCATTCAGGGGAAATTTTAACCACCGGCAAGTCTCACGGAAAAAGCCGGACAGATTTTCTTTAAACGACAACATGAAAGTACAGAAGTAGACATTTAAAGAATAGAATGCAGAATTATGGAATGCCTTAACAAGGATTAGAATAAAGTTGAATAAAGAGAGACCAACTTGATGTCACTCGCTTTATTATTTCATTATTTAATGCACAACATGTTTCGGATATTAATACATCCATCCTCAGGAGCTTGCGACTTATTTATCGAGTTATTTCATGGGTTGTATTGTTCTGGTTCGATGTGTGTTGGTGTTACGTTGTGGTTTGGCTGTGGTGGTGTGGTATCCGTATGCAGGCTTCAGTCTGCATACGGATACCACACCACCACAGCCAACCACAACGTAACACCAACACATATCGAACCAGAGCAATACAACCCATGAAATAACTCAACAAATAAATCGCAAGCTCCTGAGGATGGATGTATTAACATCCGAAACCTGTTGAGCATTAAATAAAGAACTAGGCACTAGTGCCTCAGCCTGCATACGGATACCACACCACCATAGCCAAACCACAACGTAACGCCAGCACACATCGAACCAGAGCAATACATCCCATGAAATAACTCAACAAATAAGTCACAAGCTCCTGAGGATGGATGTATTAACATCCGAAACATGTTGAGCATTAAATAATGAA
>Ga0123355_10017138_pt1 | contig 11438 bp, 3 predicted proteins | sample TergutEmb28metaG_3_FD_89872 | JGI IMG/M metagenome (GOLD analysis project Ga0123355, IMG submission 89872) | Embiratermes neotenicus P1 segment gut microbial communities from Petit-Saut dam, French Guiana - Emb289 P1 | ecosystem: Host-associated > Arthropoda: Insects > Digestive system > Gut ...
ACTGCTCCTCCAGCGCCTTGTTTCTCCGTTTTACCTCTTCAATCTGAATTTGAGCGTCTCTCAGTTTCTGTTCCAAAACCCGCAGTCTCTCAGATCTACATCTGTCGCAGTTCCATTTTCCACTCCCCGCAATTTGAAACTTAACATTTCCACAGCTGTTATGATACCATCGGCCACACGACTCACATTAGGTTCCCGGCTCCAAGTTCCTTCCGCAGCCTCTACACAACACTTGCACTACGTTGTCTAAAGTTCCACGGTTTACCTTCACTCCTCCGATCATTAATAACTTTGCTACTACCGCTGCACACACAATCATTGGCCCCATATAGATATTCCCTCTTCTCGTTCAGACAAGGTCTATCGCTGACCGCCATGAAGACGTCGCGGCCCAGGTACCAACCCGAGACCGGTATTCTTCCAGTTAGCAACCCATATCCCGCTGAAAGTACCTCTCTAAAATCACGTCCGAACACTACGCGACCTTATTCAGAACTGTCGAGAATTTACTCAGGTCTGTGTGGCTGATTGGGCGAGGTCGCGATAGGAAGGTACAAGAAGCATTACCTTTATTTATTTATTTATTTATTTATTCAAGTAAAGAACCCAAGAAATGAACGAAATATCATGAATTTAACATTACCTTCATTTGCTATATTTACTGGAATCGCTCCACCTTCGGTTAAGTCTTATATCACTGCAGTACGCTGTCCGTGAACAGCTACGTGCATTTTGCTGACATCGAACACCAGTTTCTGGATGTACGACGAAACGGAAAACATTAGAACGTTAGAGCTTATGCTTCGAAGAATACATAAGATAAAACAGAAAAAGAATACTTTAAGAAAAAAACACTTCCGTAAGTTAGTCTTTGCAATTTGTTAATTAAATTGATTGAACGCAGCTGAACTCTGGCGTTATGCCGACATTTTTCTAAGTCTTGTGAACTCAAAGATTCAACATGCTAATTTTTAAAGAACTAATGGATCTGATTGAATTTTCGGAAAATTTCGGGTGTCGATTTTTCAGAAATGCAAAAAATAATATTATCTCCCTTTTTACAGCAAAAGCGGTACAGTCCAGTATATCAATTTGTAGCTTTGTGCAAGCGACGCCGTCCAATATGACACTTTTGAGATTAACAAAATCAGTTTTTTTTTGTATATTTGAATACTCGTAATTTATATTTCCCTTCAGGCATTAAAACATCCAAGTTTACTGTTTATATTGACAGTACGACATTTTGGTTAGGATTCTGAGCAGTTTAGCGATGACTGTACAAAATACAACAGTAAATTGTGTGACGCTTTGTTTCTTGTATTTTGGCAGGCCTAGAGAAGCATTCGAGAAGAGATTGCTGCGGCTATGAACAAGGCTGCCATGATGTTGGGCTGAGGAAGCAGGAACTTGTTTATCACAAGATTTGGGTCTTTTTGGTATTTCATATTGTTTGTATGATTTTGGGTATTGCACTGTGTTGATCTTCGCAGTGCTTACTGACGGAAGGCGGAAACTTTCTGTTACATATTGTAACACAATTAGATGTCACCACTGTGGCATAATGCTGTAGACGGAATCAGGACGTTCTACACCCTGCAGAAAGCCCTCGAAGAGTAGTGCAACCATCAGAGTGACTGTGGACAGCAAGTGTCTTCACTACATGACAGTGCACTGGAAGTTGTAGCAGTCTGTTTACTGCACATAAGTGCTTTCAGCGGTATCTCACAGCTTGTTATGACTGTTGGACAGGTGTAACAGGCAGGTGTGTCAGTTGATATTCTGCATCGTGTTAGATAAGTCCAGTTCAATGCCAGTCAGTGTTGCATATCGCAGTGGTTTTTAATTAATGTGGTTTATTTATATATTCCATATATTGCATTTCACTTCATTACATTAACTGAAGACATGAACGTAATTTTTCTTTAAGTCCCAACACGACAATCTTACAATTCTTCATAACGCACTTTGGTATTTTGCGTGAGTATTAATAGTATACGTCATCATGGCCAGTAATTAAATTCACATTGCGCACAGCCTAGGTGTGATAATGGCTTTTTTAAACTGCTGCTGTTCAAAACACAAGGCGACAGGAAGGTTCCCAAGGCCAACTGATCAGCCAGCTGAACAAAGTTGTGTGCCGCCATTGTCAGAAAATCTGAAAGTAGATAAAAAACTAAAATTGAGCAATGAGAATTTTAAGCACACAATAGATTATTTCTTCTCAGACAAAAACATAACGCCACTAAGCCAAATCACCGCAACGCCCACATTCCCAACGCCCCATGTGCTGGCCCAGTTTGCCTCCAAGACATACACAGACTACGAACCAGGAGAGAATGACGCTCAGTATGAGACACGGTTAGATTTACCCGACGGCTGGAAGTTACTGACAACAGCGTCTAATATTAGCAAAAATAATGGCTATTTTGGGGCAGCGTATTGGCACCCTGAGCATCAGCAGGTTGTGATTGCTCATCGGGGCACTAAATTTACAAATTTAGGAGAAGAGTTTAAACACGTAGTTCGTGTGATGTTTAAAAATCGTGTTCCAGAAATGTGTTCTGCCAGTACATTTACACATAAGGTTGTTGAAATGCTTCGAGAATTGAATAGAACAAAGGGGGTCAGTTTTGAACTGTTCTTTACCGGCCACAATCTAGGGGGTTGGCTGGCCCAAATAACCACCTTCACTGCTGAGTGTCTTAAGATAGAAGGTAATATGTTACGTCAAATTGTCAATGAAGAAGATGGTTTACATCCCCACACAGTAGTTTTTGACAGCCCAGGTTGCAAAGACATGTTGTCGCAAATGACTAACAAATATAATTTAGAGTTCTACTATCCATCCATTGGCATAGAAGACTTAGATATCACCAGTTATCTCTCTGCTCCAAATCGCATTAATTCTTGTAACAAACATGTAGGGACTGTATATCGTATCTTTCCTGATTTGTCTGATATGGGCTTGCTGACAAAGAATTCTGAGCTGTATAACTTTCAGGCTCATGATATGGATGAAATTGTAAAAATATTTGATCCTGAGACAGGGCAAGTAAGTAAAGATAATGAGGGAAACAGAAAAATAAAACTAGTAATACACTGGCCCAACATTGCTGGCTTACGAAGTTGCGAACACAAACGTTACTTTGAATGGGTAAAACATTTTGAAAATTACCACCCAGACATTACAGAAAAAATTTTCTGGCTCGACGAGGTTCATACGTTGCGTTACCAAATTGGAAACTACGAGGAACGGGAGAGTAGTCTGAACGTATTTTGTCACCAAGAGCGGCGGTTTTTACGTGTATATTTTTGGTTGTGTCTGGCACCAAATTGTGAGTCTATGGATCTGTCGTCTGCAATGGGAAATAATCCGGCCCATGAAGAAGCTGCAAAAATATTACAAAACTTTGTGATTGAACATGACAAAATACGTTGTACAGATGGTACTGCATTACAGGCACTGATTCCTTATGTGAAACGTTTGCTTCATCTCTTCCCTCAGGTAAAAGCTGAAGCAGACTATTTACATATGCTGATATTGAAATGGTCTTGTCCGGTGCACTTATATGATTGTAGTGTCCACGGGGTGTGTCCGATCCCCTCTCACCAATCTAGGTAATGACACGTTTGTTGTGTCCACATCACCGTCACTAAATTATATAGAAGCCGGAGCCTAGCGGTAAGTTCGGGCGACTCTACTGTGGCCGTAAAGAGGCCTATCCTGAAATTCCCACGGGACCAGGAAACAAATAGTAGGAATGCTTTATTCGGAGACTTCGCATTTACCTAGGTAACAAGAACTCCTTTGGGGTTTGTGGGAGACGAACTGCGTAAAAAACGTAACAGAGATTCTATTGCCTACTCTTTATACATAAAGATACATGTAGGTTACACCGGTCCGAGATATGTTTCTTCAATCCCGTAGTTACGCTAATTATTCTGTTACAAATTTGTAAGTCAATTAATCGTCTGGCCACTATTGAATCCCAAGCGTCAATCGTGAAATTTAAAAAAGTATTTAGTTTCCAAAAGTAACTCGCTAAAACAAAAGATTTATATAATCGGTCAGATCAGTTAACCTCCTGTTATCAGCCGGGGTATGCAACACCACGTCATCTCAACCGATGTTATTTCATACAATGTAACTTCTTCAGGCCACAGAAAAACGCCCTTTCGTAGACCAAAATTACTTCTTGAAACTAATCTTGCGCGTATGCGAGAATATCCGTCGAGTCTCTCAAACCTAATTTCCTCGGAATTTTATGGTGGCGTTGTGCTGACTCAAATGTATTTCTGAATATTTCATCACTTAACTGGGGCACGCATACACCTTTCAATAAACAAATTTGAAGTAAGCTGTTCAGGATTTCCTCGTTATGTCAACTTAAGTTTCATTGCCAACACATTCCAGTTTCTACAAATAGACCAAGTGATTACCAAATGTTGCGTACATTACATTATTTATAAACAGCGAAGAACAAAAGTACTGCAGCTACGGACGATTGATGGGGATGCATGGAAAGGGCTAATAAAGTTTTATCAGTTGCTGGAGAAGACACCCTCCATGACCGATCGCCTATGTGAATGTCATTATACCACACTGACGGTAGACCACTTGATATTTCTATATCAACTGCTGAATTTGAACACATTACTGCAGTCGACAACAGCACCACATCTGTTAATAATGTGTTGCGACACAATTAACTGCTTAAAGTTGAAACTAAACAAGTACTCAAAAGTCTATTTAATAATCTGAGGCAAAAACAAGCTGTAAAAATTATACTGACCAGGCCGTCAGAAGGTGACACCATTACTTCACTGCAGGATAGGGCTAAAGGAATACTCATTGACGAATTTGATACAAGAGATGAACAGTTAACTTGTAGAGATTTGACCCAAAGTTTACAGATAAATTACTACAAAAATCAGTAAAATTTTAAGGTTCTAGCATTTCTGTAAACAAAATCATGTCTGCTGGCTCTCCAGCAGCGAACCTTCCGCCTGTTTGTGCTTTACTGGAAGAAAAGGAACTAACAGTAGCTGATCCAGTGCCGATTGCAAATGCCCACAATGAAATATATCTGCAGAATACTCTATCGTCAGAAAGGTATTAAAGAGGACATTTTTAATGATAAAACTAGGAAAGATTTCCCTGATTTAATAGATTGGGATGAACAGTAATTCAAAAAATTCTGTCAGCTGAATTCAAAAAGCAATGTGCATTGGCTAGGAAAGACAGACCGGGGAAACTTGTTTGGCAACAATCACAAGGGTGCTTAGACAAACTACGTGAATATATTGATACGGAGAGTTCACACACACATATACACAACACTATTCAGACATGCTGCTGTAAGGAACACAGCAACAGAGGGTGACACTGATTTCTGTTACAGCAGGAAAGGGTAAATATCACTAAGCAAATCGAACAGAAATTCCCAGCCAATGGTTGGTGAGAATTGACTTAAATGACCACACAGTTGCACTGAAGGCACTGAGGGAAGAACAGATCGATAAGGAGAAAGCTGAAGCTTGAACCTGGTTTAAATTTGGTATTAATCAAAGATTGTGAGAAAAAAGCAGGATGTAAGAACCATAATAATTTTGGACTTTTTGATGAATTCAGTCCAACTATAAACAGAAGATTATATATTTACTGCAAGCACCAAAGCAGACAGCTGTATAATACCTGTCCGCCTTACTGCTTACTCTAGTATGTAGGACAGCTGTATGACGGCTGTCCTACACACTAGAGCCTTTTTCTCAAGTTAATCAATTTGAATTTTCGAAAAAGTTTTGTGAATAAATGACTGTTTTACTGAGGCCAGCAATGGGGCTGAGGAGGAATTTAAAACTAAGCTAGAAATTCATACTAAACATTTAATTAAGAATCTATCCCAATCCATTTGTGACAAAGACAAGTAGTTCACCGGCATCCCATTAGAATGCAGCAATTGATAAAGAAATCCAAGATGTCAGCTGAATTTGTGCCTGAGTTAACGTACAAGTTACACTTGCTTGGATTATACAAAATATTTATGAACAGAAAATATGATATATGTGTAGAGGAGTAGTTCAATATCCCGATCACAAAGGAGGGTGCAGAACTGGCACGAAAACACAGGGTTATACGTAACTTGGGAAATCGTCTGATACTAGCCTTAAAGATTTTGTTTCCTGAGGAACAAGTTATCCTTCGTATTAATAGCCACTGCAGTTCTTTGGACGAAGACTTGACCAGAACTGGTTTAGTGCAAATAAGTAACGAGGGTAAACTGCACTTTATCAGTTGCACTGCACAAACAGGAAATAAATCTATATCAGATCATTATGCACCTATCTGAAGAAGTTATCCATACCATTTGCAGTACAGTTCACACATACATACATGTACAAATTTTGAAGTAGGGCACAAACTAACTATTCTACATGAAGAAATCAACAACAGGGCCAGAGGATGAATGGATCATGTACATATGAAAATTAAGCTGTGTACTGTGTTGTGAAAAAAATGTAAACCAAATGACTCAGAGCAACTGGGTAAACATTGTGTCTTGAACATGTCTCATTGTAGTTACAAATAATTGTATGGCGTCTTTTTTATTATAAATATTTAATGACTGTCAAGTTAATTCTTATATTAACAGAAGCATTACATTAATAATTTATAATTGTACATTGCAATTTATGTATGGTATATTACTTTTACATTGCTAATATATTGTATTGACTATCTGCGTATGCGTTTTTAGCTGCAGTATTGCCCCATGTTCATATTTCCCTCATGGTTTGTTACTGTGTGTGTTTGTTACTCCAAAACGCTACAGAAATGCACTCAAATGTACACAGTGTGATTGTAAATAAATATGTATATTTATGTATGTATATATATAAATATGTGTATGTTTGTACATACTTATATACATACACACACACACATACACACGCAAACACAGTTCCATACTTGCATTAAATAAACCCATATTAGATCATTATGAACGTACTGGAAGGTGATATTGTGAACCCATTTGTAGTATGGCACAATCATTAGTACGTATGTAAATGCATACATTCTTACATATGTACATGCATGTACCGGTTGTATAATACACGATGAAAGTACTTATCCTGCATGAAGAATTCAACAACAGAGCCAGAAGTTAGATGGATCGTGTAGATATGAAATATGAGCTGTGTGCTGTGTGGTGAAAAGATGAAGGTAATTCCTTTTTAAAACAGGCTACATTGGCAGCTCGATGTTTGGGTTTCACTCTTTACAGAAAGTCCCTGCGACTAAACCTACTGAACATGTCTGGTTTGAAGTTCTAGAAGCTATGACACCATACTGTACTGTATTGTATTGTACTGTAATATACTCTAATGAACTGTACTGTGATTTAATGTACTGTACCGTACTGTATTCTGTACTGTACTGTACTTGATCTCATAGCCGGTTATTTCACGGCAAATTTGTTTTGTAGAATTGTCGACAAATTTAAATGAAGGGTCAAGCTGATGTGAATATTTGGAAATCTGAATAACCAGCGTTCGTGTAAGTGGAGTTATACTGTATTCATATTTCCCTCATATTCTGTCGCTACATATACTGTATATACAGCTACAGACTGTGAAATGTATTAACTGTATTATTAATTGTAATATTGTCCCATACTCTTATTTCCCTCATATTCTATCACTACATATCCTGTATATACAACTACAGATTTTGAGGTTTATAAACTCTATTATTAAGTGTAATAGTGCCCCATATTCATAATTTCCTCATGTTCTGTCACTACATATCCTTTATATAAAGCTACAGACTTTGAAATATATAAACTCTATTAATAGTTGTAATATTGTCTCATATTCATATTTCCCTCATGTTCTGTCACTTCATATACTTTATATATAGCTACAGACTTTGAAATGCATTAACTGTATTATTAACTGTAATATTGTCCCATATTCAAATTTCTCTCATGTTCTGTCACTACATATCCTGTATATACAGCTACAGACTTTGAAATGTATTAACTGTATTATTAACTGTAATATTGTTCCATATTCATATTTCCCTCATGTTCTGTCACTACATATCCTGTATATACAGCTACAGACTTTGAAATGTATTAACTGTATTATTATCTGTAATATTTTCCCATATTCACATTTCCCTCATATTCTGTCACTACATATTCTGTATATACGGCTACAGACTTTGAAATGTATTAAATGTACTTTTAACTATAATATCATCCCTTATTCATATTTCCCTCATGTTCTCTCACTACATATCCTATATATACAACTACACACTATGAAATGTACATTGACAGTGCCCAACAAGGAGATCAACATTAATTTTCGTGACCGTTGCGTAACATACACGGCACGCTCTACAATATACTGCCCTTCTGTGAAAGGTTTGATTCGCTTGCAAGTAAAACGTCCCTATAAATACTTCTGGATCTGCTCGCTGTCCTCATTTATCGATGTATTCCATTGAAGTAAGAAAGTTTTTATAATTCTTACATTTTAACCATTTTGGTTGGGTTCAGAAAATGATGGAAAGCGACTACTAGATTCTAATCTGTCTGTCCATTAGCAACGAACGCCGTTCCCACTTGACTGATTTTCACGAAATTTGATATCAGATTATTTTCGAAACTGTGTCGACAGTCTTGAAGTTCCATTAAACTCTGATCACAGTTCGTGTACTTTACATGAAGACCTATGTACAGTTCTGAACCAATGTCGCTGAATTCTTCTGAGAATGAGAAGTTTTACAGAAATTTTTAGAGAAAATCGAAACACATTTTTATAGTAACGTTTTCCGAAAATACTGCCGTTTATGTAATAATGTGGGAAAATATTGTACAGCGGGACAGCACACAGATGACAATATAATACGGCGCATGCGCTTTGCATTCCGGATAATTACGGCAAGTATATAGAAATATTATCAGAATGTCTATTGCTTATTGCTATTCAAAGCGAAAGATTTGGGGTGCAACAGGGGGGTGGAAAATATTTGGAAAATTTGCAGGTCAGATAACAGTTTTGGTTGTATGTGGTCTTCAGGAAGGTAGTAAAATTCTGGAGAGCCACAATTTCAGGAGAAATATTTTGACATGATATGACATGTGACTAAGGCGTGGTTATACTGTCGCTCAGATGCTGGAATTGCGGTTGCGATCCCCGCCGGGGGCATCTACATCTGTCTCTTGTGAGTGTTGTGTGTTGTCAGGTAGAGATTTCTGCTTCAGACTGATCACTTGGAGACAGGAGTCCTACGGACTGTGGTGCGTCGTTGTGTGTGATTTAGAAACCTCGTGAATGAAGAGGTCCTGGCCCAATGGGCGGTGTAACGGCAAAAACAAACCAAACGATCGTTCATTTAATTCCAACACCAAATCATTTCCGATTACACGTTGTTATGAATTATTTTCCACGCCGGTGAAACGTCAATGGCGCCCTATAAACAATATATTGTGCTGTGTTTGTGACTGTAGGCGGCAGGGCTCAGGCACTTTGTACAGGGCGTTTCGTAATATTCTGCGTGATTACAATCACAACAAGAAAACCAAGGGAAACACCTTAATTAAATTGTCCACAGCCACAAGAAAACTGAATTTTTTTTACAACTATAGATGTTCTATGTATGCACCACGGGTGGCAGGGAAAACATCGATACGATATTCATTTTCTTGCGACACATACGTCATTATGGGTGCATCGACATTCTTCACTGCTGAAATGATCCGTGCCTTTTGAGTTCTTTCAGTAGGAAAAGTTTTCGTAAATACGTGTCCTACGGTTTTCCTATAAAAATTGTTGTAATCCCAGAATACATTATGAAACGCACTGTATAATGGCGCAGAGATGGCAGGGAGAAGGACTTGCAGCTGGACGGCTGTATGGCGTCGGAAGTAACTAACATCTCGCCGGATACCGGATACGGATCATGCCATGTAGCTCAGCGTTTAATATAACTGGGTTTCTACTATATTGATCTGTGTTAACATCTCGCCGGACACGTGATCGGATGATGTCACGTTTCTGAATTTTCTTCCATTCCGATGCAACAGAAATCAGAACGCTTGCAGTCGCCTTAGGGGAAGAAATGGGAGTATATTGTATTGTTGTGAACTGGTGACACTGTGCTTTGGGGCTGTAGTGTGAATTGGAAAGGTCCGTGCTAACGACATGACTTAATGTATGCGTATTGATACACGTATATCAAACAGCCGGCTGCACTGCACGTCAGGAGATATCACCAAGACAGTTTCCGTGTTTTTGTGAAACTGAGCATGTGGCATTAGTTTCAGTGTAGTTACTGTAAGTACAGGTCAGTTTCAGACTGTACAGTTTGTACAGTATTTGTACAGTACATGTGCTGTGCTGTTGTGCAGCTGAACATATATCAGCAGCTTCTGTGTAATTACTGTAAGTGCAGTTCAATTGGAGACTCTACTTTTTGTACAGTATTTGTACAGTAAATGTTCTGTGGTGTTGTGCAGCTGTACATGCTGAAGCAGGTTCTGTGTAATTATTGTAAGTACATTTCTGGTGCGTAGTGTACAGTGTGCACAGTATTTTTACAGTAAATGTGCTGTGCTGTGTTGCATATTGATTATTGCAAATGTGTACAAACTTTATCGTGTCTCATTAAATATTCGTTCTTTGCTAAAATGGGGCATCCCGAGGTTAAGTGGTCAATAGTTTCTTCATGTTGCTTAAATAATCGGCATTTACTTTCAATTTCTTCCTTCAAAATTTTTTCTTGTAATAGTTTTTACTAATTGCTTGGTCTTGAGCTGCCACTATTGTACTTTCTGTTTCTCCCTTGATCTCTCCAGATTTTATCCAGCGATATGACTGTTCAATGTCCACCAGCTTTTCGTCTAAGTTACGTGGCAATTGTCCATGCGTCCTCTTCCCGTGCCATCTTTCTATTGTTTTCTCCGCTGTGCTGTCCTTCATTTTTCTTGTTTCTTTCTGTACTTCCGTCTTCAGGCATATAGCCGTCTGTGACACTGCTGAATCGGAGATGTGTTGGTGTGTTCTGACAACTTGTATTAGTGGGCCTCCCTCCCTCTCTACATAATCCACCAATTTTGTAATTTCTACTGCATGGATTGCTTCTAACTGTATCAAGCCACTTCCGCCCTGTTTTCTGGGAACATACAAGCGACCTACATCCGCTTTTGGGTGAAGCTGTCCATGAATGGTTAGTAGTTTCCTTGTTTTGCGGTCTAGTTTTTGCAGTTCTTTTTGGTGCCAGTTAATATTTCCAAAACTCTAAGTACTGGTACTGCCAATGATCCAGTTGCTTGAATTTTATTCTTTGCATTTAATTCTGTACTCAAAACTAGTCTCAATCTCCTCAAGTATTCCTTCTTCAGCTTTTCTTTCTCATTCTTATGTTG
>Ga0123355_10017139_pt1 | contig 11438 bp, 5 predicted proteins | sample TergutEmb28metaG_3_FD_89872 | JGI IMG/M metagenome (GOLD analysis project Ga0123355, IMG submission 89872) | Embiratermes neotenicus P1 segment gut microbial communities from Petit-Saut dam, French Guiana - Emb289 P1 | ecosystem: Host-associated > Arthropoda: Insects > Digestive system > Gut ...
ATTATTATTATTATTATTATTATTATTATTTTATGGTACTTCTCACACACAAATTCCTTCACAGCATGTTGCAATACCTTATTACTGAGTAACACACACTGTATTAGATGTGGCTAATTATGGAATTCTGTTAGGACAATATATATGGTTTTATATGTACGGCTAAGAGGCAAGGCCTTATATCAGTTTCTACTGACACAGCATGGTTTGGACACTGCATTCTCCATGCCACCTGATTACTGACAATTCTTCATGTGAGGGTTGAGCATCAGTTGTGTGTGAGACATGTTTTCAGATATCAGATGATTTTATCATGATTTTTGTAACTATTGTGATGCAGAGAATGTCTTGTGGTGGTGAATATACTGCTGTGCACGAGATTTACAGATTTCTGACTTGCTTGATGTGTACCACAGTCATGCAATGATGTTTAATTTAGAAAGGGGAGTTGCAACTCTCTGTAGTCGTTACTGAATAATTATAGGAGAAGTTGTTTCATTTTTATGTAGTTAAGAAGTTCTTAATTTGAAGGGTGTAGCATAAAGAGAAATTTGTCTGAATTTGTGTAGTGGAAGGATTTCTCTAATCACATTTTGAAGTATGTATTATAATTTGGTAAATGGCATAGACGTGTACCAGAGAGCTTGTTTTCCTCTTTTTGTGAGTAACTTAGACTTACATTTCCATGCATTGATGTCTGTAAATAATAAATATTATGCCTTACGATATATATGGAGCATATTATGTTGTCAGAAATGACTTCCGATTTGTTTCAAACACAGGACTACTGGGCACTAATTTGTTAGGTAGTAAGTCTGTTTTTGTTATATCATAGTTCATCATTTGTGGTTGGGAAAACAGTGGATAGAAGCCCATGAGCATAAAGTACAAAATCCTGTTTGTTTTGAAACAAAACTTCATCCTAAAATCATATTTATTTTCATACTGTTAGTGCCTCTGTATGATTCCAAGGTAACTTAGGGAACAGTTATGGGGGGGGGGGGAGATGCATTTATTTGGCACATGGCATTTGGAAAGCATGTATCTGGATCTTAAAATCTTGCAAACTAGAATCATTCTTACTTAATACTTTTATATATGTGTCTTGCCAAATATAGTGGGTTATTATGAAGTGCCAGAAAATGAAAGGCTTTGTCTTGTGGTGTTTCAGAAGAATGTAGTTCAAGTTTACTTGCAAGTTAACAAAAATTCTTATTGTCATTTGGACATGTAGCACCTGTGATAACTCTTGTAACTTTAGGCATTACAGTGAATTTGCCACTTAAACTTTATCTAAATTTGGGTGTAAAAGTACTGTTGGCACACGCATAAATGAAATTTAGTCTGACGTGTCATCCTTCAGAACAGTCCTATCCAGTAATGTTTCTCTTCATATACTCATGATTGGTTGTGCAATGAGAAAGATGATAAACTATTCAGAGTTGTGGTTGCATTCATAAGCAAAACTGTCAAGGCTACTGTCAGTGTGAAATCGCATTTTTATGTTCATTGTTCCGAACTGTGCAAGGGGCTTCAAATTGGACGTTGTAAGGGCATTTAGATGGAGAGTTTATTCAGAACAAGCAGCAAAAAGGAAACAATTTTGAGACTGGAACAAACATAATACTAAGTTTCATTCAGTCATTTATGAATTTCTGTGTTCTATTGAAGTGTCCAACAGGACAAGATGCAGAAATTGTTGCAAATGAAATATTACACATGAATTTGCCATTTGTTATCATGTGGATGTTTTACTTGGCATTGCCATTTCAGGTTGGTCAGTTGAAAAGAAAATTAAGGAGAACAAATTTGAATAATGTGCTAAGAAACATGATAGCCTCCATGTTGTTCTAATATCAAAACATTATTTGAAAGTATATTCTGTGGTAATCATATTTTAAAATTTTATTTATGGATATATTTCTTCTTTGAAACAGTAAAGTTGCCATGTATCTAGCAATTATGGGAAAGTGTCATGTGAATGGATTTTTCCATCTCTACTGCCTGGTACTCAGAGAATATGTTAAAGAATTTCTGTGTTGTTTTGTAAATCCAAAAGGTTTGTTGCCATTACCATCACATTGGATACTATCCTGAGCCATTTTCATAGATTTGTGTGTTATCCTCCCTTTTGATGTTGCTGTACTTGTCAAGGCCTTGATTTGTAACTCAGTTGAGTGCAGATGTGATGCATTACGAGATGTCACCCTTGAGTGGGTAGCAGTGTGAACTCATATTTGAGGTGTCACTGGTTCATATCTCTGCCTGGAGGCTGGCTCTCGTGACTGATGTTTCCCATCATCCCTCCAGGTGAATGCAGCTGTGAGGTATCCATATCCATATCCATGCATTAAAGGAATATTTAAACTTGTAATAAATGCAGCCAATGCACATGTATAAAGTATGTTTTATCACATGATATTAATTACCAACATGTTTCAATGACTTTTGTGATCATCATCAGGATAGCTTTACAAAAGTACCAAGAATGCAATAAACTGCCAAATTGTATAAGTGGAACCACTTAACCAATTATAATAGATGTCTCATACTCTTGAGCGGTCTCAAAATGTCAGCTCATATATTATCAAAAACATAAAATTTAGTTGTTACAAACAAACGAAGCTAGGTGTATTGTATATATTTAATATACGTCCTGTTTATTTGTAAAGGGGTCTATATTAACTACATACAACAATACACCTACCTTTGATTTGAACATCTACATTTTATCTGTTTTCAGTAATATATAAGTGGACATTTTGCGGTCATATGAGAGTTTGAGACATCTCTTAAAACATTGAGTGGTTCCACTTGTACAATTTGGCAGTTTATTGTATTCGTAGCCCTTCTGTAAAGCTACCCCGATGGTGATGGGGAAAAATGATTGAAACATGTTGGTAATTAGTCATATGTGATAAAATCATATTGTATACATGTGCATTTGTTGGTCTTATTGCAGCAGTAAAGGTTGTCCTTGTGCATTCCTGGATTGTTATTAGGGAGTGGAGATATGGCTCCACTCATACATAATTTCTGCAGTAGACAGGAATGGCCAGCTTTATGAACTGGCTATTTTACCTGTGGAGAGGTGCCCCCCATTACACAGAAATTCAGAGGCTAGATTGGCCTCGCTGTCAGTCTCAGTACTTTGGTGATGAGAAAAATCTTTTGTTTCTGCCAAGAATTGCACTATGATTCCTAAAGGTTGCCCAGCTGTAGCATAGGAACTATAGTGACTGAGTTACTACAGCTTTCCAGATACTGCAGTAGTACCTTAAAATAACGGATGGCATCTTCATTCATCATTCACAGTCACTCTGTAACACATAATCTCTTGGAGTTAAAGTGTCATTAAGTATCTTCATGTTTGTACCGTGCATCAGTGATGATTAAAACACCTTATTATCCAACAGATGCACAAATATATAATTCATAGATACAGTTAGAATTATTATAAAATATTTAAAATTGCTCCAACATGTTTTGGATCATAAGGGATCTATCATCAGGGAGCTCTGTACATTGCTTGGCTAAAATTACAGTAATGGTTCTATCTTGTCTGTTGATATGGATGTAGTCAGCATATTTGCAAATATGCTGCCATAACACCGACTACATCCATATCAACAGACAAGATAGGAACATTACTGTAATTTTAGCCAAGCACTGTATAAAGCTCCCTGATGATGGATCCCTTGTGATCTAAAACATGTTTGAGCAATTTTAAATATTTTATAATAATTCTAATTGTATCTATGACTTATATATTTGTGCATCTGTTGGATAATAAAGTGTTTTAATTGTCATTAAGTAGTCTAAGAAATAAGTGATACATAATGCAGCACATCCTTAACATGATTACTTTTAATTCATTTACAAGAGCTGGACTGACATTTGCATGTCTTCACTTTCCCTTAGCAAAACCTACTGGATGTAGCCTGTATACTTGAGGGTGCAGCATGATAGCTCTGTCATAACAGAGCAAGCTGTGTATGGTCAAAATTGTGCAGACCTATATTCCTTCCAGTTTTTGTAAATCTTTAAATTATTCAGTGTATATGTTTTTTATGTAACTAGTGTTGACAGAGGAAGAGTGAATTATCCTAATTTGAATAATAAGTTTTGTGATGATAAAAGAGAAAAGAGGGATGAAAGAGTATTTTAAATTGTGGTCTTCTTAACAGTGACACTTTGTAGTCAAGGTTGTTATTAGCTCCACCTTCACAGAATACATATACTTCTACCCTGATGATGGAGACAGCAGGTTCTCTCAGAATGTTGTTTACCAGCCAGTACTACATAGTGCCACAATGCAGATCACAGTCTAAAGTCTGAGCACCATGAAATCCTTAAATTAAAAAAAATTTTGCAATTAAAATATATAGTGTAGTACACACACTGTATATTAAGATAACTTTCCTAAATGTGTGTAATAGGCAATGATGTCTAGAAGTGACCTTGAAGTATGATGTATTGATGTAATTTTTATTCATGTTGGTATGTTTTGAAAACCTTGTGTCCCCCCTATTGCCTGTTTCAAACAAGTTGTGCAATGTGAGAGCTTGCTAATGAATTTTTCTGATTATATGTGTGTGTGTGTGTGTGTGTGTGTGTGTGTGTGTGTGTGTGTGCATGTAAGAGAACACCAGACTGGATAATAATTCCTTATATTTTGAACTCTTATTGTTAGACAAAGAGATGCGTATGTCCAAATGTGTGTTCTTGTTGCTTGAGTAACGGACAGTGTGCAAGCGTAAGCAGATGTGTATCTGATTGTGTGTGTGTGTGTATATATACACATACACACACACATCATCTCTCTAATAAATTGGATATAATTTCAGTTAAGTCTAAAGTTTCTTAATGGTGACACTGTGTTCAGAACTATTCCTTGGGACTTTCTTCATTGCCTTGTTATACGAGAAGGTTGTTTTCCAACTTCCTGACAATTTCCTTGTATACTGACACTCCCATACTTAGGCAGCATTATGTTTTGGAAGATCTGGTACAAGTAGGAATTGAATATACATGTGGTCAACTGTATATCTATGTATGTCACTGCTAAAGTATGAAATATGTTATTTCATGAATCACCTACATATTGTGTAAAATAATGAATAGGCCACCAGTAGAGCTTTGAGTGAGGTATCATTTGACACCTTAGCTAGTTATTTTGTAGAACAACAACTCAGGTCTCATTAAGGTATAGAATGAGGATATATTATATGCTCATCTACTTATTTCATACAGTAATGACCAAACTTCAGTTTAAGCTTGGAATGAGGAATAACTGGACACTTTAACTTGGTGTTATGGACAACATTGATTTGACCCTCAGTTAAAGTATGGAATGACTGGAACATCAGTAACTGCACAGAATAAGGAACTGATTCCACTATACCATAGATGTACCTGTTAAATTACATAGGTAACTGCTATGGTTAATCGTTTGAAGCATGAGGTTCATCTGTATGACATTTGAGAATGCAGTTGCTAACTCAGAAAATGTTTTGTGGCTACATCAGTTAATGCTGTTTAGGACTTGAGCTATGAATACACTGGGTGGGAAAAATGCGTAAAGTTAATGCTGATGGTACTTTTAATTTAAATGGCTAAACGTGTAGAAAGTACCACTAAACACCATATATGCTGCTTTAAATATTTTACCTCAGATTGTTATAAATTCTAAGATAATGAATTTTAAGGTAATATTGGCGTTTAGAAAATGCTATGAGAAAAATGTCAAACTTAATGGTATAAATGGAGTGATGAGTAGGTACTGGTACAATTTGGGTTGTGAGGGTAATGTGGTTGATAAATGTTCGTGGTGGATATAAGGAAACTGTTGAGATCCAGTGGGGCGAGCATACATCCCTGTGAGATCGACGACTCCTTGAAACGGATAGTTGCGTAACCCGTCCGGAGGGGCCGGGGGGGGGGGAATGTTGTTCACGTATCTCATTCAAAGATGTCTCTACTTAAGCTCGTAACATGTCGCAGACGGTTCGTTGAGAGCAGCTTTAGTAATCTGTGGTTCTGAACTTACACATTGCTAAATCTCATGGTGAGATAAAGTATAATCAGTGGGAATGATTTTGCTGCCATCAAAGGTTCGAACCCGTGATTGAAACGAGTATATGATCATTCTGTGCTCCGATCCGTGAACAAGATGTCGTTTGCGTTAGGCGAAGTGATGTTCGTTGTATGGTTCTAGGTAGCTAAATGTTTGTGTATGAAACAGTTAAGTATTGATTTTTAGCATATAGAGCGTCCACTACTACTTTTTAAATTGTATGGAATTGTAAGATGTTGCTGCAGGTTTTCGTGTACTTGTTACAAATGTTTTACTATTGACTTCGAATCAAATCCAGTAGAAATGTACAGTTTCATTATGTAACAGTGTATTTATCGTCGTGATAGCGGCAACAGTAACAAATTATGTTACAAATATTGGATTCCTGTTGAGTAAATTGCACTTGTGTTCTCGCGTAACTTCATGTGAGGAACATATGTCGTGTTTTATCTCGCTATTACTGTGTGATGTTGTTTGAATAGGATATTAAGCCGTGATTTCTTATTCAGTGTCTTTGCTGCCTGGCATGATAGACAGTGTCGGCAGTATGAAGATGGAGCCATCAAGCCCAACAGATCGCGATCGCTATCCATTTTCACGTAGCAGTAGTACAGGATCTCTTCATACTTTGTCCTCATCAGCCCACAACACAGGTGAGGGCCAGGGAGTTGTGGCCACCAGGAACATGAGTAGCAGCAGTGGTCATGGTAATTGAGCTGTCATCTCACTTGTGCCATGGTGCATGATCAGATCGATTTCACATATATATATGTACACACACATACGGTAGAGTGCTGATTATCCAACCATCAGTTATCAAAAATACCTTGTTATCTGGCATGCCATTTTATCAGAATGCTATATTGCATTTATCAGCATTTATTTTACAGCAGTCATAGTTTGTCATCAGTAAACTCAGCTTATGGCTGAATTAATTATGCTTCCCACCACCTTCATATGACTGAATTTCAGTTTTCTGTGTTTCTGTGCTTACAATGTTTATTGTGTACATTTTATGTATGTGTTTGTTGTTAGTTGCTTTACTGTGCCTTCTGCTGGCTTCAATTACATGAGTGCAGATCTGCTGTAGTTTGCAGGTGGATGTTACCAGTTTCTTATAAAGTAGTGATTATTTTCACTTAACATGTCAAATGAAAAGAGAAAGAAAGCTCTTGTTTCTGTGGAACAAAAAATTGAAGCCATACAAAGACTAGATAAAGACAAAACTGCAAAAAAGTGGCTGAGGTTACAGTGTTGGCTGCATTATTGTTGGTGATTGCAAGCAGAAAAGAAGGGAAATTGACAGGTGTTTTGCCAGAACTTCAGTGTGAGACACTATACATAAAAAATAATGCACACAGAACTGGTAGAGTCAGAAATTAGAGTCATCTGACAATTTGTCGTACTATTACTTCACTCAGAGTAGTGGTAATTTGGTTTACTATGGAGTGTCTCAGCTGACAGTTTTGGTCATTGTTGCTGCTTGTTTGTTAAGTGATACCTTACATGATAAGTGGATATCCTCACATAAGTAAGTACGTACTACTTCATAATCAACTTGGATTTTATGTCTAATCTCATATTATATTAATAGGTGAACTCTTTACTTCTGTAATATTATACAAGGTGGTTCAAATATGACCGGGACTGATTGCGGCTTGTTTACACACAAATCAGTCCCTGTCATATTTGAACCACCTTGTAGTAGCTGGCAGAAGTGGTGTTTAAGCATGTTTCACACTGGCATCAAGTCTGTGACACATTGATGTCCATTTTACATTATATTTTGAGTAACATTCCGCATGTGAATTTGTGTGGCTGCGAAATTTGGGAGTTGCTTTGGTAAACCTGCTTCAGGTTCACTTGTTGGAATTGTGTTCATGATCTTGTAATAATTATTCATACATCAAAAAGAATTTGTAGAATTCACTTGAAATATTGTGCTGCATTTTATTGTGCATAATCCTTCCAGAAATATAAGTAACTATATTTCTTCTTTTGATTCTTCAAACAAGGGCTCCAAAATATTAGTCACCTACAATTCTGAATTAGCTGTATTGTAAAATATATGGGCTCTGATTTCTGTAGTATTTAGAACACACTATATACCAAATGTCTGGTCATGTGATGGGATATGGTAGAGAGCATGCAAATTTTCAGAATCCCATTGAGCGAGACTGAAGGATACACTCATTTGTCGTCTTGTCAGATAGAGATAGTAACTCTGAATAAGTCAAAAAATAAATTATTTAATCAAGTTAAAAATAAGTTTTTGCACGTGTTTTTAGTTGGTGGGGTTTGACCACCAACAGAAGTTGCAAACACAGGCACTGCTAGTGCAAAAGTGGTCAAAATGAATTAAAGTGTTTTGGGACAGAAGCAGAGTGAAGGAGTAAACCATCAGAAATTTGTGCCTAATCTTGTTATGCTAGTGAGCAAGAGCAGTATGAGGTAATAATTGTAAAAACAAAACAGTAACAGCAACAAGTGTCGTTATCATCATCATCATCATCACCACCACCAGTTGTGGATGAAGCTGTTCTCTTGAAATGATGGCAACTACCCGTAAAACTAAGTTTTGTCATAAACCAGAAGACCTTGATCTAAATTTGTACTTCTTTGTAAACTGTGATTCTCATATTCTGGACACATTTATGAAACTTGGCTGTTTTTCAGTTTCTAAGTGTCATTTCATTCACCTGTCAATCCACATGCAATAACTGCTTTGTGGAATTAATGATAAATATTTAATAATACATGTAGATAATTAACTTTCTGTGGGAACAGTAGACAGGTGCCAAATGGTGTGTGGTCCAATCCATCAATCAGAGTGGCTATCATTTCTTACTATCATATCAGACTTAATGATAGGTTACGGTGGTGACATGGGACTGCATATGAACTTTGAAAATTCACTGATCAGCATGTTGGAGTTTGAAATACTGGAGGATGAGGAGGATGACTGGTTTGATCTGTGCCTGCTATCAGGGAATAGAACTGGTAAATATTAATGTAACTGGTTGACTGGGATTTAATAAAATATCATATTGAATTCATGTGCAGAACTATGCTTGTGAACAAAATACATTTTCGCTCTAAAAGCTGATTAATTTGTTAAATGCACCAAGGCCTTGCTTGTTTTATGCCTTTTTTTCTTTAATTCCACTTGCCAATTTACACCACTTCATTTGCAGTGTAGTGCTCTTTCTCTGATTTATTTCTATTTATCTAAATCTCTTTGTTTATGGGAATATCATTTTTGGTTTACATCCACTTTTTCAGAAACACAACTAGGGAGTAAATCAGGGTCTTGGTGTGTAAAATTTATTAAAAAGACGAAAAAAGTATTGGATTCATGAATGTAATTCCTTCCCGTGGCAATCACTGACACATTTTGGCCACTTGTGTCGCCATCTTCGGGGTGGTAAGAACAAGAACACAAATATAATTAGGTGTCAGAATAACTCCACAGTTACAAATCATAGTTTTGCAATGATAGTCTGCACAGTGAACTACAAGTAGTTCACTGTGCAGTCTCTATCATCGCTAACCAATCTGGATCATAATTCATCACGTATCTTTTACATACATCATTCCACAGAACCATACTTGAGGCAACAATTTTTAACTTGTAACATTTTATCCTCATCACTGTTTCACTATTGAGCTGTGAATTTTAACCAAAAACTATAAGATTTTTAACTGTGGAGTGATTTTGACACATTATAATTATATTTCTGTGCTTGTTCTAACCACCTCGAAGATGGCCACGTGAATGGCCGAAATGTGTGGGTGATCACTATATGATAGAATTATATTCATAAGTCCAGTAAACTTCTTGGTCATTTTAATACATTTTTGCACCTAATTAATGCATGGAACATGGAACATATCAAAAAGGCCTTGGTGTATGTACTAGATGATGAAAGTTCAAATTAGTAGCCAATTTAGAATAGGAGTGGCTGATCTGGTAAGGCTAATGAACCTCCATGTATATTTCGAGACTGTACCAGTTTATACCACAAGGCAGCAGGAGGTCTGTATGAGATATAAAGCATAGTACCCATGAACTTTTTGCTATAAACATCATGGTTGTTATAAAATGGATGAGTTCTCTTGCATTTGTACCTCCAGAAGTGGTGGTTTTGTGTGTTAATTAAATTGAATTGCAGATGTCATTATTACAGGCATTAATTTGTCAGTTTCTGTGAAATATTATTAGAGTCATATGTCATACTGCTACTACTACTATGACATACTACTGAATAGAATGGATGAGCTAGTAAGACAAATTTGGGAGGAGAAAAGGATACCTGAAGAATGGAAAGAAACAATAATAATTCCTATACACAAAAGAGCAGACAGAGATAGGTGTGAGAATTACAGGGGAATAGCACTGGAAATGCAGCTTACAAAATGTTGTTAAATATAATATTGGGAAAAATTAAACCATATATCAAAAAAGTTATGGGGGACTATCAGAATGGATTTGGAGATGGAAGATCTGTAATTGACAACATATTTGCGTTGAAAATAATAAACGAGAAACTTTGGGAGTATAATCAGAGTGCACAGTGTTTATTTATTGATTTCCAAAAGGCATATGACTATATATATAGAGATACACTATTCAAATGTATGAAAGAATTTAAAATTCCTACTAAACTAATAAATATGTGTAAAACATGTGTACAGGAGACAAGAAGTATGGTTAAAATAGAAGGAACAGTGTCATCTTTTTTTGAAAATAAAACAGGCCTGGAACAGGGTGACCCTCTATCACCAATATTATTTAATTTGGCATTACAGAAAGTGATAACAAAGCATAAAAATGGTTCCTAGTGGTATAAAGATTGGTAAAGAACAATAGAATATATTAGCATATGCAGATGACATTGCATTAATTGGAAAAAATGAAATAGAAATAAAACTTTTTGTAGAACTGGAAAATATTGCCAGGAAGGTCAGATTACAGATAAACCAAGAAAAGACAAAGTATATGATAGTGGAAAGGAAAAACAGTTTAAAGAAAAATTAAATAGGACATTTGAAAGCAAAAAATTACAAATTTGAAAGAGTGGAAAATTATAGATATTTAGGAGTTTTAATTAATGTAGATAACATTAACCAAATAGACTTGCAAGAAAGAATAAACAATGATAACAAAATGTATTTTGTGCTACAAAAATTTTTTAAAAATAAAAACATACCAAAGAAACTAAAATTAAGACTAAAGAACACAATACTTACTTACTTACTCCATGGTGCAGAGTCCTTCTTGAGAAGCTAACTGGTTTGCAGCTAGTCAGGAAATTCCCCGCATTTCACGGAACCCGAAGGTTCATTACCGCACTCACAAGCG
>Ga0123355_10017140_pt1 | contig 11438 bp, 10 predicted proteins | sample TergutEmb28metaG_3_FD_89872 | JGI IMG/M metagenome (GOLD analysis project Ga0123355, IMG submission 89872) | Embiratermes neotenicus P1 segment gut microbial communities from Petit-Saut dam, French Guiana - Emb289 P1 | ecosystem: Host-associated > Arthropoda: Insects > Digestive system > Gut ...
ATTGTGTGTATATAGTTCTCTTTCTATATATATTTTTTTATAAAATATATATATATATATATATATATATATATATATATATATATATATAAAACTTGAATATATAAAGAAATGTCATGGGCAGAAAGAAGAAATTCTGTCAATAATCATCAAGTTTGTTTGATATTGTGTACAGAAAGGGATATGAAACTTAATAAATACCAAAATATAAACTGGCCACATAGTAAAACTCTGGGTGCTTCGCGTCTGACAGACCTGGTCTACAGGGTCATCCCCTGCAGCGAATTTTTCATTGAAAGCTATACACATTTCCAGTTACGACAAAATCTGCGATTATTTGAACAAGTGAGTTGGACGGCTCAAAATACAAATATTTCTATGCGTTGTTGACAATGAGTCTTGGTGACAGAATCGCAAGTTTTCAGTTTTATCCTTCTTGATCACAAGACCAAAAATCTCGTGTTTTTTTTTATTTGTGAGGCATATTACGGGATAAAATACGAGGACCTCGAACTGCAGACAATCAAGCTATATTATATTCGGTTTGATCTACAAAATTTTACGTGCATTGAACAAGGTGTTCTTAGATGTGGTCTCGGTCTCTCGGTCTCCGCAAGCCGAAAGGAGCAATTTCTATCGCCTTCTTTATTTATGGCGAGCTAAAATAGAGGAGTAATTACATATATATAGTGTTACCTCGGCTAACGAAGATAATTCGTTCCGGAATTACATTTGTTAACCGAAATCTTCGTTAGCCGAAACGTGATTTCCCGTAGGTTTCTATAGAAAATCGTTTAATTCGTTCTGGATGCTTCCTACTATTTAAAGACCAGTTTTATAAAATAGTAAAAAGGGCACTATAAAAGGGCAAAAACTCACCAAAGGCTGAGATGAACATCTACCCAACTGGATGAAGGAGAATGGAAAGTAGAATAAAAAACTTACGATCTTTACGCTATTATACTGAAAATATATTATAGAGTAAACTTTATACTATTAAACTGAAAATATGTACACAACGTTTCTACTATTCTTCTTCCAAATTTTCAAAGCTTATTCAAGGTAAGTCTCCTCTTCTTCAGCAGCTGGCCTCTGTCTCTTTGCTAAATGAGAAGTTAAATATCTGTCCAAAGTTGATTGAACATCTCTTAAGCTCCTGGAATGGCCCGACCGTTCATGTTTGCTGCTTTATATTAGTGCGCGCATCCACTAAAACATAAGTTAGACGAATCCATATTCGTTAGCCGAGTCCGAAAAACAGCGAAAAAAATCTTCCTTAGCCGAAAAATTCGTTAGCAGGGTCACTCGTTAGCTGAGGTATCACTGTATTATAGTACCCCGAGTGGACCCCGACTGAAGGCATATTAGAACAACAGTGATCGCTGAACTGTCTGCCGTCACTGGAAAAATGTTAAGCGTAGACGCATGGTGTCTTTCGAAAAGGGCCACTTTACAATATTACTTATAAAATATATCATTTACTCTTCAAATGTTGGTGTTTGGCATCTCGTATGAACGAGATGGTAATGTATTCGTGCGTATAACCGTAACATTGAGGCGCTTTCGCGAATCCAATTTTGCTGTGGGAATATGTAGAAGTATTACATACTCTGAGTTTTTGTCTGTAGCCTTAGTTATATAGTATGCAAAGTGCATGCACCACACCATATTATATTTTCATCTGTGGTCTGTCCAGCTGTATCACATGTTTCCACATTTTCTCATAAACGGTAAGATTTTCGGAAAAAAAAGCTTTATAGAATATAAAAAGCGTGTTTTGATTTTATCCATAAATTTTATCCGAAACATATCTCGTTCTAAGAATTCAGTGATATACTGTCATAAATAAACTTAGATCTTCATGTAAAGTAGCCGTTAACCTTGTCAGATAATAATAATTTCGAATTTTCTCGATACATTTTTAAAAAATGTCCACACACGAAATTTCATGAAAATCCGTCCAATGAGAGACGAGATCTTCCAGGCGGATGGAAGGACGGACAGACAAATGTAACAAAGCTAATAATCGCTTTTCGCAATTTCGCGAATGTGCCTAATAAGCAGGGAGTGGCCAACAATTGTGTTTTTTGAGGGCTGAAAATTAAAATTCTCCCCGTTTTCCACCTAATCAGTCTAGTGTGAACATGGGAATTGTGTTAAGTTACACGCTTTATTTGATTACGTCGAACAAGATTCATACATCACAAAAGCAAGAAGTTCACTGGTCAGCTGAGGAAATACGAATATTCTGTTCAATGCTTGGAACTCCTGGGAGCCCCCTTTGGTGTCCATCCGTCCTTCACTAACAAGTGGAGGCGAGAGTCGTTGTGATCATTGCTGACAGCCACAGCTAACTGGATTGCACTCGTGGTGAGTAACATTGTTAATGGCTGTGGCGTGGATGCCAGTAATTGTACCGCCATGATGTTACCTACTGCACGTGCTTACTCTTCTGGAAGGAATCGAGTGTAAAAAGAGTGGGGGAGGGGGTGGGTTGGGGGCTTGAAAGCAGATCATTTGGTGCACTGTCTGACGGGTTGAATTAGGTTCCAAATAGTTTTTAACAGATTAATATTAAGAAGCTGAAGGTATCTGTGGAGCGTTTGTACTTGTTTTATTTGTATATGGTGTTCAAGCTTTATAGGTTAGCCTGTATCAGGGGTGAGCAACCTACAGTCTCGGTCGGAAAGAGTCGTGCTGCGACACTTGTGTCCCAGTGTACAATACAAACAAAATATTGGTCTAACAGAATAAAAAATAAAGGGAAATGGCTGGTTTGAAAGGAATAATAAAGCGTAAGTCTGTTAAGGGCCTAAACGTAACTACTCTTGTTTACAATTTCCATTTCCAACACTTATAACACGACAGAGTTGTGTACGTCAATGTAAGTAATTGTTAAGTCTAACAGCTATTGTAAACAGTTAAGAAACTTTCCGGCGGACGATCTCTGCGAAGTAAACGAATCCTGCCCTCGGGAGAACATGCTTATTCTTAACTTGTATGTATTGTAGTGATGTTCAGATTATTTAATGTGTGTTTTGAGGACGGCGCTATATTAATTCCTTAAACGATTCAAAAAATGTGTTTGTTAAGGTGTCATTAATTACCAACATATACCCTTTTTGAAAAAGTAACGAGAAATTCAATGAGCATGCATACTTTTGTATAGATTACTGTCCCGATGCAACGCTTCTGCCTGTGAACACAAATAGCATCGAAAATACATAACGTCAAAAAACTCTTTTATGATACCCATTTAGCGAGGTACATGTCTAGCACGATACTAAGGATGTTGCAGCTCCAGCTACTCAAACGTAAGTTCCAGGCTTCTTCATTGCTGAAATTTTCTTTTCCTATTGGAAAATAATAGCCTCCTGTACAAAGGGTACTTGGCCTTTCCCGAGGGTAAAGCGGCCCGAGCCTGGTGTTGACCACCCAACTTCTTTAATGCCGGGTTGCAAATGTGTGGGAGGTGTAATTCGGCCTAACCTCTGTGGCTGTCCAAGAAAGTCGTGGATAAATTTTTCCTTCCGGGAAAGTATAACCAACAGATTTTTGCAGTGAACTTCTACCTGACTCAATAAAAAAGAATAGCAGGATTACTCTCTCAACGTTTGGTCCTATTTATAAATACTTGCTACATATAGTAGAATAACGACAGAAGAGAAAGTTGGATTGTCAGTGTATACAAGAGAAAAGAAAAGACATAAAAAATTTGTATTCCCTACTCATAAAAGCAATTCCATCGAAGACAGAGAAATACAAATATGGTAGATGGTAAGGAGAAAGTAAGAGAGAAACTATCAACGAAGTGGTAAACTGATTACGGACCTGGATGTAGCAGTGAAATATCTTTTATATTTTAAGGCCTGGGTACCGTAGAAAGACTAGGCTTGCACAGTAGCAACTGTTAGAAAAAGGAATGCGTTAGTAGAGACTAATATAGAGTTGGCATGAATAAAATAACTAGAATGTTTAACACCCATTTAAGCAAAAATCTTACACAGCTGAATGAAATGGAAAGTTTATTATGACCAGGGAATTAACAGTATTTTGGAATGTGGCAGTATTGACATGTCTGAAGGTTTCCTTACCCGGCATTCTTAAAACACGAGAAAATCAGCAGAATAATCAATCAGAACGGCCGTTAGGTGCATGGTAACTGAACTCGGTAAATCTATTCAGGATGCATGTAAATACCGAGACACGCCATTGTAGCAAGCTTTTTGATAGACTGCCTCTTCTTGATTCGTCCGAACCATCCGTGAAGATGCGTGGTATACTCGTATTTGAAGACAAGGCGAAAGTGGTGGCGCAGTTGGTAGAGGCACGGCACTGCAATCCCGAAGGTCGCGGGTTCGATTCCCGATGGTCACAATGGAATTTATCATTGACATAATAATTCCGGCCGCACTATGGCTCTGGTTTCGACGCAGCCTCTAACAGAAATGACTTCCAGGGATATTTCCTGCTAGGTAAATGCGGCCAGTGCTTAGGGCTGACAATCTTGCCGATTATCTTGAAATCTGGGAACCTCAACATCCTGGAACCCTCTGGGCCTGAATAGGCCTTCTTTACCTCTACATAAAGACAATGCATTACACAGCCTCTGGTGTCATCATACCTATAGGTGTGATGATACCAGAGACTGTGTAATGCAATTTTGGCCTCCTGATGATGAGCACATTTGCTCGAAACATGTAGAGGCATGAAATAAACTTATTGTAAAACAAAAATATTTTGCATCAAGTTGGTTAATTACTGAGATAAATATACTGAGAAGCACGGTCAGCAAAACGTCAAAATACGGTGCTAGATATTTTTGTATATGATAAGCTACATGCTTTGGCCGACTATACTCTTGGTGAAAGACAACCATTTGTCTTGTGTTATCGCTGCCTGGGTGTGAAGGTATAATCCACCACTGACTAGAATTTATTCTTCTTCAATTTCACAGTGATTTTGAACAACCTAGAATTTTAAAGATGAAGACAGAAAAAGGAAAATTTGTTACACACACACACACACACACGCACACACGCACACAGGGCACGCAAAGAAGCCTAATAATCGTGCTCCTTATTTTTAAGGGTGTGAAACTTACTTAACATATCTAAAAGAAGAAAGTAAATTCAGAGTATTTGAGAAAATAGTAATTCTACGGAGGAAAATATTTGAGCCGAAGGAAAATCAATGAAAGTACAACGAAAATAATTACATAGGTCTGCAGACATAAGTAAATAATGTTATTCTTATGAAGTAAAGGAATATTTGATGGGGCAGTGATTTATGGCGGGTATGAGAGTTATGTGTGGCGCTGACTCGGATTTAGTGGGATTATCTGGAGAGAAGAACCATTTGGGAAACGATGGCTTAGATGTAAGGTTAATATTAAAATGGATCTTACAGTGTGCAAATGTGGGCTGTAATCATCTGGATCGGAATACAGCTCTGTGGTATGCTGTTACATTCGCGGTAAAAGAATTTGCTGTTGGGTAACTGAGTGACACTTTGCAGCTGAGGAACCCGAATTAAATTAATTACGAACCACATTTGCTAGTGTTTATAAGAGTATCATAATTACGAACGTAAGCGTAGTATATTTAATTCACGTATACTTGTGTATAAAATGCTACAATGCCACATTTCGAGTCAATTTGGAATAAAATATCTTCTGTTCATAGACACACACTAGTGAATGAGATCAATCCAAGTAACAGAATTTTGTGAACAAACTACTATCTTTTGTCATTTTCGTGACTGTAGATTATATAATGATAGTAACGTAATACCAATGGCAGAAATATTTTTTCTATATGTCTATAAGGAAAGGTGTGATCACAGAAAAACACCTGCTTTCGAAAACTGTAACTGCATTTAATATTTTTGTACAACAGAGAGAACAGTACAATATTAACCATAAGAATGTAAGCTTCTACGAAATTTCTGCAGGGTATTTGGTAAGTACACTGTTAATATTAATGTATATAGCTTCATTTCAGGGGGGCAATAATAATTACAATTCACAGAATATGTTTCATGGACTGGAGAGACCATTAGCAGGGACAGACTAATGAACTTTGGGTCTATATATCGTATAATAAAGTCGTAGTCTACTTCTACCCTTCTACATATTTCGTTAAACTATCTTTCTTTTCTTTTATGGCTTCGGATGCAGGTTGCACGTTCCCATTAGTCATGTAACTTGCCGGTGCGTGTGTTTTGCTCCCTTAAGCCGCTTGGTTGTTTAGTTCCCCGGAGGGTGAGGAGTGCGTTCTGCAGAGGTAACGATAGCACAGAACAGCTCACGTAAGGAAAATTTAGTAGCATCTACACTGTTTGTTCGCATTTTTATCCTCCGTGTTTGGATGAAGAGCCGCCTACTGAGGCTAGAGGGTTTTTTTTTCTAGAGAGATGGTGAGGGGTTTTAGGGGTGTTAGGGGGTATAAATAGGGTGGGTGGCAGGAATGGTAGTAGGTTTAAAGGGATTGCTTGTAGTATACCTTCCGTAGGAAAAAGTGGTGTAAGAAGGGGTATGAGAAGTTGAAAGTGGTGTGGGTTAGGTTGAATATGTGTGTGTGTGTTTTAAAGGGAGAGGAGATTCAGAATGGAGAGTGAAGTTTGTAGCTATACGATGACGCTAGCAGCAAGCAGAAACAAGAAGCGACTCTACAGATATATGTATAGGGAAGGAGCAATTTGCGAAATTTCATTAGCATATCTATTACCGCCTAACACGGTTCGTTCTATATCGCTGCCTCTCTTACTACTGTTAAACCCAAGAGGGAAAGACAGAGAAGCAGAGTTGGTGTTGGAGGAGGGTATGTAGGAAGAGGAGACCCCTTTCCGGCTTGATTAAATGGCAGCTCTGGGACCCCATTGGGGATAATTAATTTTCGATTGCCCTGCAATCTTGGCACATGCACCGCAAATAAAGCGATGTCTGGGGTGAGGGAGAGAAAGGAAAGGAAAGGAAGTTGTAGGATAGTCCAGGCTTCCCTAGACTCATAGTGAAGGACCAGTCACGGCAGCAGCAGCAGCAGGCTACCCTTCTAACGCGAATTCTAACTCTATTGACACCCCCAACCCCCTCAAATGAAGCTAGAGTGCTACTGGTGGAATGGCGTTACATCCAGATGAGAGAGCGGTGGAGGGAGAGAGAGAAACGAAGCAGCCATGTCTAAGGAGGGAAGCAGGAGATTTAACCTATGCAACTAACCAGACAGGGGAGCAGATCCAGGGATGCTTTATGCATGCCATTATGTTAGAAGGCGAGTCTGGATATATCCCTTCTGCATGTTTTGTGTCTAGTACCATTGGATATTCGTTTCGTATTAGCGACGGGGTTTATTTTGGATAGCAGATGGCACGTTAAAACGCAATCTTGACGCTGCTTGCTTTAAGTAACGCTGTGTTGTCGCTGCTATTATGATGGTAAGCGCATTAATAAATAACCAATGTGTCACATAGGAGCAATAGGCTGTACCATAGTTCTGTGACTCTTTACAACTAATGATTTCTTTTATATAAATCCACAACAATTGCAGAGTCCATTATAACAAAATGGGGAGGTAAGTTACTCCTGTTTGTGTATCAGGATACAGACAGTCGATCTGTGGATTTTGCATCGTCGGTAACCGAATTCTTTTTTGTTCTAATTAATGAAAATGTCACTGTTAAATTTCAGGATTCCGCCTTGGTGAGATCGAGGACTTCACTCTATTGGAATTTTAGGTGGCGTAAATTGGTATTTGGTTAACGAAGTTGCGGGACAACCTATTGGATGCTTCTACAAGAGTGAAGCATTCTTAGATTGCCTTACCCTGAAAGTGACACTGATAATTTTTCCGTAAACAGCTACCAACTCTCTCCATGTAACATACCAGAAGAACGAAATCCTCGAATCTGTCATCATCTCATATTAAACAGTGTCGAAAGATTGATTGGAATGAATCATCAATAGGAAAATTCTGCAAGGAAGTGATGGTCGTATTGTCGGAGGAAATATTCCGATTTTTGTAAGAAGGAAATGGGGAAATTTACGGCAGTTGCAGTCAGATTCAAATGTGAGACCTTCCGATTACAGACCTAAATTTTCGATGACCATTCCTCTCGAGTTTTAAAAATTAATTCACTTTCATAAGCTTTTGTATTCATGGTATATTGTAAGTGAAAGTATTTCGTTGTCGATATACTGTTTGTTGTCACCCCATTTCTTTTTTACTTAAATCCGCGCTTCAAGCTTAAGTGCAGTTTAAAATTACATGCATCATCATCAAGGAAGGAGAGGTAATAATTTAACAAACCTGATGTTTCATATAAAAAACATAGGTATAACACTTACCTAATTTTACGATTTACCCACTTCATTGAAATAAATATTTATAGGCTTATTGTGTAGACTGAACAAAATATAAAAGAAAATAAAAAAACATCAGGTCTACCTGTCTACTCTGTGGCGTCTTTTTTAATGGTTTCTTTAAAAATTAAAACTGTAACCTGAATTGCAACGGAGTAAGCTGGGAGAGATCCTTTGATAACGAGATTCGTTGCGGGGTGAATGACAGGGTTCCATTTTTCGGAAGGACTTTTTCCTATCTCTTCATCGCCAGATCCAAACCTGCTCTGGAGCCCCGCCAAACTTCTGTCAAAAGCGTACTAAGAGTTACTTGCCTCGTGGTCGGATAACATACGTGAGTAAATCTGGCACTGGTCTCAGACTTCTATCGAGGTCCGAAAAGCGTCGTAACTTCTAAGCCCTTCAATAGGCAAAGGCAAATTTACCTGTACTTTTTGTAGAGACATGTAGCTGGCCTCTCGTCCGAACGGTCCTTCAAATAAGTTCTGTCCAACATGTTTCAGAGGTTCTACCAAGGTCAGTGCCATCCCCAGTGCCACCACGAGACTGCTATTCACCGGCGGCTTCTTCGAGTCCTCATCCCTTGTCACTGTGCCTGGGGCCCCCATGTCCACCGTCGGCACAACAGACGATCGTACAGGTGAATAGGACGCCCCCGCCATCCTTCCTGCTGGGACCAGGTCACGGACACGTCACTTGTCCGGCCTCACCACCCACACTCTCGAAGAACAAGGCGTCTCTGGGCCTGACTTGTGTTGTGTGTGGAGACACCAGTTCGGGGAAACATTACGGTATCCTTGCATGCAACGGGTGCAGTGGCTTCTTCAAGCGCAGTGTTCGCAGGAAGCTGTACTACAGGTAAATTTTGCAATCGGCATTTGTATTAACCAAGCCACTATACTTAATTTTGAAGTTCATTGTATTGCTTGGAAAAATAATAAAGTTACTTGAATCTAACCGTAACATATTTACTTTACCAAAAATATTTATAGTTTTTGTATGAACGAATAACCGTTACCCAACTGATACAGGAATTTCCCATCTTTGACGGATCTCGAAAATTCACTACGAAAGTTTTCAACACTTGACACTATCCTATGCAACGCAAATGAAGTCCACATTCCTACACCCTATTTCTCTCTATTAAGCAGAATGAAATAGGTGAAGTATATAGCAGGAAGGGGAAAAATAAGAACAGCACACATAATTTTAATCGGTAATATTAAGATAATATACAAATTTGGATTATAGTATTCCGCCTAATTTCATATATCTCCAAAATTTCATGTTCTCTTAAGATTCCTGACTGCATTTTTGTACATTTTGCAGCTGCCCCATTAGCCATACACGCCCCGCCAATTTCATTATCCGTTGTGTAAATAAGTAATAGTATTTTATTACTTACTTACTCCATGGTGCAGAGTCCTTCTTTAGAAGCTAACTGGTTTGCAGTTAGTCAAGAAATTCCCCGCATTTCACGGAACCCGAAGGTTCATTTCCGTACTCACAAGCGTCCACCACCTGTCCCTATCCTGGGCCAGCCCAATCCAGTCCATATACCCACATCCCACTTCCTGGAGATCCATCCCAATATTATTCACCCATCTACGCCTAGGTCTCCCCAGTGGCTCTTTCCCTCCGGTTTCCCCACCAAGACCCTATACACCCCATCTCCTCACCAATACGCGTCACATGCCCAACCCATCTAATTCTTCTCGATTGTATCATCCACACAATATTGGATGAGGGGTACAGATCATTTAGCTCCTCGTTATGCAATCTCCTCCATTCCACCGTTAGTATTTTATTAAAGAAATAAATATTAAAAATAAATCCTGGAGGCCCTTATTACATGTACTTGAACTTTTCAGGTAGGCAGGCTGCAGTATTAAGACAGAGCGAGTTGCATCAAACACATTCCCTCTACCGAGATTTTAAAGCTTTGTCGGTTGAAACATCGTGCAATGTTTTATGCGAATGTCGATATATTGGACGTAAATGCTGCCTCCATCTTCAGGGTCGAAGGATAGGCTTAGTTGTTGATGAAGTAAACACGCTGAGGATGCACCTTCGTCGTGTAAAGGATTTGCAAGGAAAGGACGCATCAGAGACACAGTAGAGGGGATGGAGAGGGGATAGGGTCAACTGGAATGATGAGGTGGAGAAGTAAGACCCCCAGGAATACAATGTTTCTCCGAAAACTCACTATCCCCTTACAAAATTAGTTGCTCTCACCACCAAGAATTCCACAGTCCGATCGTTTCCAAGAAGAGTTTAACACACTAAGGATCAATAAACATTTATCTCTCAAGATCAGAAACCAATATTCGTGGAGGTCTATATTGTTAAAAAAAAAAGTCCTTTTCCGTTTCGTTTGGATTGCTAATTATTTTAGCAAATGTCGATTTTTTTTTTTTGATTTGGTTTACTAAATTAGTGCTTTGGAAGGACACAGTAGCTTCTCACTAGGAACAGGCTGTACTTTAAATTTAGGAAGCTTCGTAAGACAAGCAAGCTCCCTTTGGAAGTAAATTTTGTGACTGGGTTACGAGGGCTAAAAATAAAAGCTGTTAAAAAATAATGATTAACTTTGCCTGTTCACGGTTTGAAAGCCTACAGGGGAAGAAGAAGTATCTCTACATTCTTGCTTAAATTGGACACATACTTGAATATAGAGAGACCAACTTGATGTCACTTGCTTTATTATTTAATTAATTAATGCACAACATGTTTCGGATGTTAATACAGCCATCCTCAGGAGCTTGTGACTTATTTGTTGAGTTATTTCATAGGTTGTATTGCTCTGGTTCGATGTGTGTTGGTGTTACGTTGTGGTTTGGCTGTGGTGGTGTGGTACCTGTATGCAGGCTGAGGCACTAGTGCCTCAGCCTGCATACATCTATCTATTCTGATCTTGAGAGAGTGCCTCAGCTTGCATACAGATACCATACCACCACAGCCAAACCACAACGTAACACCAACACACATCGAACCAGAGCAATACAACCTATGAAATAACTCAACAAATAAGTCACAAGCTCCTGAGGATGGATGTATTAACATCCGAAACATGTTGAGC
>Ga0123355_10017141_pt1 | contig 11437 bp, 7 predicted proteins | sample TergutEmb28metaG_3_FD_89872 | JGI IMG/M metagenome (GOLD analysis project Ga0123355, IMG submission 89872) | Embiratermes neotenicus P1 segment gut microbial communities from Petit-Saut dam, French Guiana - Emb289 P1 | ecosystem: Host-associated > Arthropoda: Insects > Digestive system > Gut ...
AAAGCGCGGTTCACATGAGGGCGTGTACGGGAATTAAAAATGCCCATAACTCCGTAACCGTTCAAAATCGGACCCATGTTCGTATGAACTTTTTTGCTTAGAATCACTCATACTATCATATCCTAAAGTAGTGCAGATTCCTCCTGAATCACCCTGGATATATATATATATATTTGAAGTAAAATTTATCACAAAGGTTCAAGTAATTTGGGGCATGACAATGTATACATTGGTAAAGAGTTACAAATATTTCAATGCAGCTTGCTGCCTTCTTCTTCAGATTCATCATTCTCAATACAAAAAAATACCACCACCACCATCATCAACAGTTCCAACTTACCCAATAGAAGCCCATACATTTTAGCCCATTTTCTTTGGTTTGACAAACGTTCGTCTCCTCTTCATCTTCTTTCTCATTACTTCTAGTTGCCGAAGTTGAGGGTAAACCTCTGTGAAGATCTCCTCCTGCTCCTCAGCTGGTATTGACGCTCTGCACAGAGGGTTTAACCAGATCAGCTGAATATTTCTGACATGAACACACGGGTGTGGTTGCAGTGCAACATGTAATACTTAGTGCAGCACTTCAGCACCCAAGTTAAGCTTTGTCTAAAATGTCTTTTGAAAGTACATTATAACTTCAGTAAGCAGTTTATGAATGGAAAGTCCTGTTAGTTGAACAACATGTTCCACATGGCAGTCCTGGTAACCACCATTTCATCGGTCCACAGTTGTCTTCTAGGGTGTGATGCTGTGTTACTGTTTCATGGTGCTCTGAAGGAATGTAGTGTGTTCACCTGCAGAGTCCAGCAGTCACAATCCCTAGAACCGCCCCTTGAAGACAAAGGCACTACATTCCCATGCAACATGAAGACCATTAACCCAGTGAAACAGCATTGCATCCCACATCTGATTCCTCAACAATACCACTTGTGAACCCCAAATCTCACAAAAACATATCTGTCATAATCACTGATGAAATAACAGTGAGCTTGTATGGCAGTTGGTGGCACGACATTGACAAGAGAAAATGTAAAGCCTGTCCCTGTACCACAAGTCCCACATGGACTGGTCCAAGATTGGGGGAAGCCTCTGTGAAGGTAGGCAGGTGAATGCCAGAGCATGGCCGTCTCCTCCTGTTGCTGCTCTGCTCTGTTGTTGCAGTACCTCTGCATTTTTTAATCCAGTCGCTGTACACTGCCTGTGTTTAACATAGAAGTGACAAAATGGATGATGATAACAGGCACTCATGTGTAAGCAGCACTGCAATAAGTTGCTACAAGGATCTCACCTGTACTCCTTCATGAGATCATACTTCTCCCATGGCATGGCCACTTCTGCAGCCCTCTTGTAGAATCTTTCAGGGAGACCCAGATCCTGCACACCTTTCAGTTCCTGCCTCTCCCACCGTTCCAGCCAAGGTCTGGGTTTCATCTGCACCTGAAAGTGCAACAAAAATTACAAGGCACAGTCAAGAGGTACCATTACAGCGCAGTTAAGACAGGTGGGATGTCTAACTGCAGAGGTTGCAGCATCAATTAAACCTTTATTAATCATGATTAGAGATTTTAAAATGTCCTGGTATAAAAGCAGAGTAGTTACTTGCTGGTGTGATTGTTTCCTTACAGCAAGCAGACCCACCTGCCAGCAATATCAATGTAACACTTGCAAGATGTAAGTCTCTCTCACAGCAGTGTTGCTGAAGATACATGTCTTCTGAGATGGGATGTTGTATAAGGTGAGTAGTTCCCACGCGATAATCCTTAAGATCACCGACGACTACTCTCTCAGTGACGCAGCAACACATCCCACAGGACTTGTATCTTCACTGTAACCCTTGTTCAATTTTCAGCATGCCATCCCATACAGCAGTGGCAGCACTGTCAGTTAGCTGTGTGTGTGTACACAGCACTGACTGACCAATTAACTGATGCACTGACACTTTTCTGACACAATGCTTCCATATCTGGTGAAAGTACATTCAAAATCCCCACATGGTCAGGGCCAAGAAATATTGGCCTTTAATGATGATAATACCTGTGAGGCGGCATTTATGTGCTTCTCATCCATCTGTTGCTTAAGAATTCAATAGTGATCATCCAGGAAAGCAGATTTTCGCTACTCAATTGAGTCTCAATGTTCGTGATTAATTGGGACGACATGACCATCACAAACATCAGGCTTTAATGTCAAATGCCTGTTTGGTTCTAACAACTTATGAAACAGCAGTAATAAAAAGTAAAAAATTTCAAAAAGCAGAACAAGCTTGAAAGTTTGTTTTCAATAAAATACAAGCACTATTTAGAAGCATAAAACATATTACAAGAAAGAAGGACAGACTCATTCCATAATGCAGGAAAGAGCTTGACTCAGCTGTGAAACACTTGTGCTGCAGCAGCAGCAGAATGATCTCATCCCAATTTGCTGGAACCAGTCACAAAAGGCTGCAATACTGGTATTAAAATGAGTCCTCCATAAAGGCCAAAATCCCTAACATCAAGGTCCACAGATTCTGAGACTATACAGTACTGATTAAAATCCGTATGAGAAGCAACTTTTGGGTCACCGTGTTTTATGATTGTTGAATTACTAACTTTGATGGGGTTGACTGGTACTGGAGCTCCTTCAGGAAGGTACTCTGGTTCCATGTCCAAGGGGAAAGTGCTGTACTCGGACAGAGCATCACGCAGGTATAACAGCTCATCGTCTAACCTCTTCTCCAGGCGCAACAATTCAATCTTCTGAACGACCGGACTGTACATTTCATAGAACATCTCCATACCTGCATAAAGTAATGCTGCTAATTCTTTCCAAACACACAATTCCAACTTTCACTTGATGTGGTCTAATAAGGTTTTAGAAAATGGATTGTATACAGATTCTGAATGACAAAAGGCACACTGAATTTTAATATAGAATCTGGATAGTGGCTACCTGGAAGAAAAAGAAGAATATGGAAGGATAATATTAAGCTGGATATTAGGAAAACATTTTGTGAGAATGGGAGGTGGGCCCAGCTGACGCAGGACAATGTTGAACAGCAGGTTATGGTACAAGAAGTGTTGAAACATAACATAATTACACCACAGAGTGAGTTACACATGGTGTCATGTGGTGGGCAGTAAACACCTACCTGTATGCCTAACCAACAAAAGTTTGTACCAGGAACCATTAATTAACTGTGCACTCAGCACCATTCAAAGGTTTGCATCGCCTACCTTGATTGTCAATCACATTCCTAAGAATGAAAAATGCCCGTAATCCACAGCCACCACGCTGGATGCAGATTCCAACAAAGCGACTTAATTTCTCTGGAGCATGTGGGTTTGAAGATGTAACTGCCAGTATGCTTCCTGGAAAAATTTTAACTTGATACTGACAGAATTTTCAGATGTGTATGAAATATGACCAATGAATGCTGGGTTGTTCAATGCTCAAGTATCTTATACTAACCCACAAACAATATTCAAAACTGGTTACTTTCAGTCCGCATCAGTACTGCCTATTTTATTAACATCATGTAAAATTTGTGTTTCCTTCTTGATCAGCCAAGTTACTTCTTTCTACAGCATCTCATCACATATATTTTATCTCGAGACAACACACCCCAATTGTGTTTTCAATTGCAAATATATTTTCTCAAAATCACTCATACGCAACATATAATACAGAATAAAGCATGCAGCATATTTGGCTGATTAAGCCATCATCAACCAAAATATATTCCATGTTTTATTCTGTATTATATGTTACGTATGAGTGATTCTGAGAAAATATATCTGCAACTGAAAACACAATGGAGATTGGTCATCCCAAAATAACTGGCGCTAGTGAAACACACATCCATCGCTTTAAGAAATTACAAGTGCCTTTTTAATGTTCTCAAAAAATACCCGACGATGATTTAATCAGTTGAAACACATTGCCTCTTTTATCCTTACTATACATCGTATATGGCTGATTTTAAGAAGATATGTCTGCTAAAGTTTTTGTTTGCAGCAGTAATAGTAACAGTTCATTTCAAAAACTGCTACCATAAAACAGGCTTGTAAATTAATCACACAGGCTTACCAACATAGAATTCTGGAATATCAATGTGAGCTCTACGATTCAACATGTCCATCCTCTCTAGCTTTTCCCGTAATCTGTTACGGTGGTCCAACCTGGGATCCGGCAGAAATTCTGGATACACAAATCTGCACTCCAAAGGCACAACATGTTTGTGTCCTTCAACTGTCTTTTCTTCTTTGGTTTCATCTGAAACTAACCCTTCTGACCTAAAGACTGAAGATAAGCTCCTGCATTCAGCGTTCCCTGGAAAGGGAAAAGTACCGTTACCACAATGTAATGTTATCATATTTATGCACTTAGATATACATTTACCAAGCATAGTTCATAGTACAAAGTTAATGCAGCGCTTTTACACAAATGATTACTAACCAACTCCATGCAATACAGAGCTCATTATGATGCTAACAGATTCTCTGACAGTAAAAAAAACTCCATATTTCATGGAGCCTGAAGGTGGCATTCGCAAGACCTGACATTTGTGCCTATCGTAATCCAGATTAATCTAGTCCACGCCATCCTGTCTTATTAATTAACATTCATTTTAAAGTTATCCTCCCCTCTACTCCCGGGTTTCACAAACGCTCTCTTTCCTCCAGATTTCTCCACCAGATCATTGTACGCATTTCTCTTCTTCAGCATCCTGTCCTCGAATATCCTCGGTCTATGTTTGTCCGTTAATAATAGAGACAAAATTTCACATTCGTTTAACAGAAGTGTTAAAACCGTGTTTACGCCTACTTTACTCTCATAATGATATGAATAAACGGAAACAATTTCGATTATTTACTTCTGGACAGCGGTGGCTGTGCCCTTCAAATAGGGCCTAATAAACGGTTATTACACTGCACAAATAGCTGGGAAACACTCGTCAGCCTAACCAAATCCGACGTTTGAGGTTAATATAATTTTGTCAATGCAGGCTTAATTGGACTAGTTCCCGATGACAAAACGTGATTAATGATTAGTGGCTCATTTTTCCTGCAATTATTCTTACCTATCGTCTGACTTAATGAGAAAGAAGGTCTCACATCAATCAGTATTCTTTGAACCGTACGACATAACAGCGCCATTTTGATTGCATGGATGTTAAACGCTTATACTCTTATCCGTGGTTTACATTTCTTTGTGTGTGTGACGGCAGGGGTCACAGATCATACATATGGGCAGGGGTTGAATTTTTCAGCAACACACTACCCTTATCCGTGGTTTAGTCATAGCTCACGTAGTAGTCGAGTTGTGAGTTGTGGGCAATCGATATACAAATTTCGGAAGTTGAGTGATTTTTTTTAGCACGTATTGTCAATTAGAAGCTAATTGAGGACGTTAGCGAAATGGTGACGAATCTGTAAATGTAAGTCATTTATGCAGGAACAGCGGATGGTGGGGAGCATTATGTTGTTAGGAGAACTATCATATGTTTACCAGAGTCATATTTAATTCAGGAGCTGCTTGAAGTCGAAGTAAAATAGAAGCAAATAGTAACTGCGAGTGAAACGAGTCTGTGAAAAAAATGAAGACCTACATTGTGTTGTAGTGAATACAAAATATTGTGTAAAATATACCTCACATTGCACAACGCAGGGGCAATTTTAAAATAAGGTCAAAACAATCGTAATTGGTTTCGTCATCAACCAGTATTATGGAAAACGGAGCGGATATTAACTGCGCCCCAATGGAAGACAACGAAATTGGTGTTGATAGTGAACCTTGCAGTTCTGTACACAATGGCAATAAGTACTCCAGGGTTATGAGGCCAAGTAAACTGGAGATGTGTGCTTTTGAAAGTAAGGCTGAAGGGGAAGCTCAGGAGGTCCCAGAATGTGAAGTGTCTTCTGATGAGGATGAACAGAGAACAAGCCAAGTACAACATATAGAAAATAGTTTTAGGACACATTTTGAAAATATTAGTGAACATAAACGAAGAAAGTTTGAGAGTAAGTAGTCAGACTTATTGGTATAAATTCATAAAACAGCTGCTAAAGCATTTTTCTTAATGTGGTATTGTAGAAGGTTAATGTTAGGAGAATTCCACGCATATGAGTCTCCCATTTTAGCATTTGCACAATACAGTGATCCATTATCCGAGAGTATCATTTAACAGACCTCACATGAACACATGGGTTGTACCATTCTAGGATGTTCATTCCTTACCAAATATTTAAGTGACATTTGATTCTATTCTTGATGAAGTAATGTATAAACTATTGCTACATATTCAACACACCTGATGGGTGCAACTATAGGTATTGACCCCCATTAATTACGATGGTATAGGTACCTTGTGCTTCATCATTTTAAGTAGACAGTGTTTGGTATGATTCTTACAATGAACAGTGATTATTTTTGTAAACAACATTAAGCAGTTGGTTTGTGTAATGAAGATACAGTGTATTTTGTGTTCGTAATTGATTGAACGAATTTCATCATTCAGACAGTTTTGTGCACCGAAACTGTGACTATTATTCACCACAAAAAACTACCCTTTATTTAATTCAGTCAGATTGGTTCCTAAACTGTGTCTTGAATGGTGGGAAGTTTGGATCTCATTCCCAGCAGACAGAAACATTGTTCTGTTCTTCGTAGTAGGTGGACTAACTGTGGGGGACACCCATCCTCCTATCAAAGGGTTAGGAGGCAGCAAAGGGGCCAGGGATTGAATCTGACTACATCTCCATTTCTACCAAGTTAAGAATGTTGAGAGCTATACCTTTATTCTACCATATGTTGCTGTGGTATGGTGCTTAGTTGAGTGCAGGACAGTTTTATTTTACTTTTTAAGGAGGTTTACTTTCACTTGAGGATGTTAATTTTTGTTTTCATGGGTACCTTGCCTCATGAAAGGTGAGGAAAAGGCAAGGAGGAGCTGTACATACCATATGCCCAAGTCTTTTAGCTTAAATCACCTGCCAGCAATCAGAGCTTTGTCAAGGAACTGCATACATTTGTTAATCAGATGAGAAATAAGTGGTCACTCCATCTGAATATATACAGTAAATGTTTAATAACACAGGGGTTAGGTTTCTTGAGAACAGTATGTTAGGTAAATCCCCACTGGACAGACCTATACTGTCTTGGGTAAATGGTGCTGTGTGAACACGAGTGCATATTGTCCCATTAATACTGAGATATATCAACTTTTTACGCATACTCCACATGAATGAGTGGATCTGTATGTGCTGCATGTGAAATATAAACACGGTAAAATTGTAAACATTATGACATAGATGTATGATAAATAAAAGTTTCTTAAGTATTTTTTCTATTTCAAGTTAACTTTTTTAGTGGAATATAGTGGCGTGCATGTTGTTGCACAGTGCTGGAGTGTGTTTGGTAGAGCACCAGTTTTCAGACTGTTCACGCATATTTTTGTGTGTGTAAGCAGGCCAGTGTTTGGCAATGGTTTACTGCACTATACTTTAATTTATACATAAAGTCTTTCACTTAGCTCCTACATGTTTTGGGACTATAATATCACCATCTTCAGGGAGCTGACAGCAAGATTTCTTTAAAACATGACACTAAAATTGGTCACAATGAACATACATATGTTATGGTATCAGTAGAGCCCAGTTGTACAGGTTTTGGTTAAAATTGTGTATATAAATATAATGTAGTGTTGGCAAAGCTGTAACTGCACTCGCAATCTCCAAAGCAGTAACTTCACTCACAGTCTCCAAAGCAGTAACTCCACTCACAATCTCCAAAGCAGTAACTCCACTCATAATCTCCAAAGCAGTAACTGCACTCACAATCTCCTAAGCAGTAACTGCACTCACAATCTCCAAAGCAGTAACTCCACGCACAATCTCCAAAGCATTAACTCCACTTACAATCTCCAAAACAGTAACTGCACTCACAATCTCCAAACCAGTAACTGCACTCACAATCTCCAAAGCAGTAACTGCACTCACAATCTCCAAAGCATTAACTTCACTCACAATCTCCAAAGCATTAACTCCACTCACAATCTCCAAAGCAGTAACTGCACTCGCAATCTCCAAAGCATTAACTCCACTCACAATCTCCAAAGCAGTAACTGCACTCGCAATCTCCAAAGCATTAACTTCACTCACAATCTCCAAAGCATTAACTCCACTCACAATCTCCAAAGCAGTAACTCCACTCACAATCTCCAAAGCAGTAACTGCACTCGCAATCTCCCAGCACACCCCATACAGTATAGACTATAAAAGGATGGAATCTATTTGGATCTAGGAAGAATAGATGTTTGTTCACAAAGAAAAATTACACCATGTACATGTAACATTTTTAACCATTTTAAAAAACATACCATATGATTACTATGTTGCCAACATGATATTATGTTTAAATGTATAATTTTAGCCAAAACCTGTAAAATCCTGCACTGTTGATACCACAACACATGTATGTTTATTGTGACCTATTTTATTGCTGTACATTTTAAAGAAATTTCGGTGTTAGCTCCCTGAAGATGGTGAGTAATAGCACTGAAATATGTAGGAGCTATGTAAAAGGTTGTACACATAAATTATAGCATAGTGAATTTGTTTGTATGACAGGAGTTATTTACAGCATCTTATTTTGTTTATACTTAGTATGTTCATGTCCATGATATGGACGGGCATGTTGTGAACTTGGGAAACATTAGAAACATGTTACAGAATTTTGGTCAGTAATGACATGTTGGAAGATCATGGGAGGGTAATAGTAAAACTGATGAGGATGTGGGCCGAATTTTGCTGGTTTGGGTTCACGTCTAGAAAGCTGGTGTGAATGTGGTAATAAACTTTTTGGTACCATGCAGTGTGTGGAGTGAGTTGTGAGGAATTGGTAGCGTCTTAAGGAAGACTGCTGTGTGGAGTTCTTTACACTCATATGAGTGATGAGGGCAGTTGCTAGTATCTTCCACTTTGCCCACGAACAGTGTATGCAGTACAAAGTTGGATTTCACCTCTGTTTGCCTCCTTCTGTATTTTATAGGCCAGTAGTTTGTTGGTTAGCTATGTAGATGTAGAGTATTTGTAGAAGTTTGATCAATTTGGATGGATAAATGCATAATGAACAAAGGACTCCATCTTCATTGTGAAACAGTTATTTGGTTCCAGAACCATATGAAACACCATTATTGAGAATATAAAATACCCCTGAGTAGAATAAAGAGCATAAAAGTTTATTTCCAATAAAATATGCTCTTGGAAGCATAAAATGGAGTAGATGATTGTGGGAGTCTCATTCCATAAGGCATGTAAGTAGTGAACCTCCCTTAATGAAATGCCAGGCTGGGAGTGTTCTTATCTTAGTTATCAGAATCAGTCATGAAAGGGAAGACAGTGTATTAAAAGTGCATAATTATGCAAGGTCGAAGCCTCTGACATTGCCTTTCGCATGTTTGTGTCTAGCTTCTAACTGAATTTGCTTGTTTCTGAAGTTCCACAGGAAGGTACACCGGTGGAAACAAGAACGGTGAAGAGGGCAGGTCCCTACCTGCTGGGCCCAACACTGGGCAGTTCGCCTGTGAAGAGCATTGTCCAGTGTTTAGCCAGAAGGGATGGTACAGATGACTTCTACACTCTGAAGGTGCATGACTGCATCCTCTATAATATTTTGTTATTGGCATCATGCAGAAGAAAGCTATGTTTTTATTGTTTGGAATTCTGTCAGCTAACCTGCTGTGCTGTATTGAGGAGGCTTGGTACTTCAGTGATAATTAACTGTACACTCATAACAGGACCAGAGTTGCAGTTCAGCTAATACCAAGATTCTTTCTCCTTTCTTTGTATTCAAAAGAATCTTTTTCCACAAGAATTTTATGTTTTGTTGACCGTGCGTCCTTGTATAATCTTGTAAATAAAGCCAACTTGGTGCACAATTTTTCTTAGTATGTTTATTTCTTTTCTTTACATGTTTCAGGCGATTGTGTGCCCATCATCAGGAGAAATAACTGTATCTATGCGACACTTAGCATTTGTCACTCTGTGTGGACAACTGGTATGTGGGGTGGACCCTCAGTCCACCCCACATACCAGACAGTTGTCCACACAGAGTGACAAATGCTAAGTGTCGCATAGATACAGTTATTTCTCCTGATGATGGGCACACAATCGCCTGAAACATGTAGAGAAAAGAAATAAACATACTAAGAAAAATTGTGCACCAAGTTGGCTTTATTTACAAGATTTTTCTACAAGATTTACCCACCAAAACTTTTTATGAAGCTTTTGTCCCTAACCTAGCTCACGGTAACATCGGTATTCATACTGCACTATCAGTGACACATATAAATAACAGCTTTCTGATTGTATACTATCTGAAACTGATTCCTGTCATTCCTGTTAAGTGTGACTGCATTCCTGATCATCTGATCTTTAAAAACTTTTGATTTAAATGTGACTTGGAGTTTTCAAAGATTTGGTCATTGAGATTAAAGTTCTTGTGGTTGTTATGCTAACTTGCTTTTAATTACCGACCTTTAGAGGAAGTCACTGGCTTCATTACAGTAGACAGATAAGCCTTTAATCTTCATGTGTGATTTACATTCATTTTGTAAAGTGCAACACTACGTGCAGACTGTCATAGATGTTAAAAGGTTAAGAAACTGGAACCCTTATTGTGTAGTGTGGTGGTAAATTTAGGTATTGTGGTTGCAGATCTTGACATTGAAGGATTCTGACGAGGAGACGCAAGATGATCGGCAGGGAAAGATGTTGCTACATACCGAATACTCTCTTCTGTCACTTCTTCATGATCAGGACGGTGTCATTCATCACCATGGTTTCTTCAAAGTAAATTGTTTAATTTAGAATAATCAGTTTCCTCTGCTTAAGTATAACAATCATGCTTTCAACCTTTGCCCAGTATTTTTTTCCCCCCTGACCTTCTGGAGTGAGTTCTGTTGTGTCAAAAATTGGGATCAGGATTTTAGACATTTATGACATCCTAGGTGTTTACAAATACTATGAAATGTGAATGAAATGAGAATAAAGTAGAGGGAATAAGAAAGAGTAACAATTTCTAAAAGCATCACTCTTCTATACAATGGAAGAATTTCCACAACCACATGAAAGATAACCAGAATGTGATGGGACAAACCTGATAATAACTAAGTTGCAAAGCTTTATGGACAGGAGGAAGAAGTTCCGACAGTAAACCAACAGATGAAAAATCGTTGTGTTACATTTTGTGGCTGGATAAAAGGAGACGATACTGCCCAAGTGAAAACTTTAAGTGTGTCAGTCATGAGCAGCACTGCCATGGGCCGGCCAGGCAGCCTGGTGCCAGTATCAGTCATGAGCAGTACTGCCATGGGCCGGCCAGGCAGCCTGGTGCCAGTATCAGTCATGAGCAGTACTGCCATGGGCCAGCCAGGCAGCCTGGTGCCAGTATCAGT
>Ga0123355_10017142_pt1 | contig 11437 bp, 5 predicted proteins | sample TergutEmb28metaG_3_FD_89872 | JGI IMG/M metagenome (GOLD analysis project Ga0123355, IMG submission 89872) | Embiratermes neotenicus P1 segment gut microbial communities from Petit-Saut dam, French Guiana - Emb289 P1 | ecosystem: Host-associated > Arthropoda: Insects > Digestive system > Gut ...
ACAAATACAGGTACTGAATATTTTAAACATGGTATATACTGTCCGTTTTTTTCTCTTCAAAATGCAGTTTGTTTCATAATTCTAACATATTTGGTTCCTGTTTTATTCACATTTTATATACAGTGTGTGCTAAAATTAAAAAAAAAATAATTCCAGCGCCAAAAGGCTAATATTAGAGCATACAATCCATTTATTGAAGGAGCTGCAAAGTAATTATTTTCCCGTAAGTATTTCCCAGTGGTTAAAAGGATCCCCAAGGCTTATGTCACCCGATAATTTGTAAAAGGTGTATTTGTCTCTGTGTGTAGCATAAAGGCGCGTTTTCACTTTCATCAATAAAAGAACAACAACAATTATTATTATTATTATTATTATTAACCTTTTTATATAACCGTTCCCACTTTTCTTAATAACAATAATTATTATTATTAACCTTTTTTACATAACTGTTCCCACTTTTCTCAATAACAATTATTATTATAATTATTATTACTACTATTATTATTATTAACCTTTATCGGCCCAACGTCGAGTTCAGCTCGATAGCTATTTTTGCTGCACCAGTCCTATTGTCGAGCTCAATTCGGCATTTGACATTCTGTGGACTGTAATTTGTGATATATTTGCGTAATAAGGACCAACAAGACGCAAGCATCTCTCTCATATTTCATTAGACATCCTCTACATGTTTCGAATAACTTAACTGTTCACCATCAGGAGGTAGCTTTACTGTACATGCAGCATATGGTACTCCGATCGTGTTAGCAGCTAGTCAACGAACATGCGTGATAAATACCAAATGCTGCATGTACAGTAAACTGCCTCCTGATGATGAACAGTTAATCTATTTGAAACACGTACAGGATGACTACTGAAAAAGAGGAAAGTTCATCTTGTTGGTCCTTATTACACACAAGCCCAATTCGACATGTTACTTCAAAGTTTTTATTTCGATTCTCCCTAAGCTTCTATAATCTCGTGGCTGACTTTGGGTCTTGAACATTAGGGACTTTTATGAACAATTGATTTGGACAAAACTGCTGGAAATCACGAGAAGGATTTGAACCGCTGAAGGCTGAATAGCAGGCTTAAGAGTGCAGGGGCCTAATTACATAAATGGCACAAAATAATTACAGCACAAGTTACATAATTAAACACAAGCACGCACACGCGCGCACACACACGCACGCACACACACGCACGCACACACACACACACACACACGCACGCAATCCAATAACACCACAGTCAACAGCAACGAGGTTTATGACTTAAATTTAATCAGATGTCACTTAATAATAATAATAATAATAATAATAATAATAACTTGGTTACGAAAAACTTTATAGGAATATCAGCCCAGCAGGGAAATTGGATGAATGAATCTTGGAAATACCAACTTTAAATAAAAGTGCTTAAATGTCCAGTGACTTCTAAACCGCTAATGTGACAACAATATACACTATATGAACACAATATACACTATATGAACACAATATACTGTGTGTACTTTTATGTTCAATGAACCGTGCATTGTATAATATGGCAACAACTATCCAACAAGATGCAACAATATACAGTTTATTTAAGTCTGTTAACTGCTCAACATGTTTCGGTTGGTATTTCACCCATCATCAGGAGCTCATAACACTATCTACAGCATCTGACATTATTGAAACCTGTACTGATACCTGTCATGAACGTCCAGTCACGTTCACGACAGGTATCAGTAACGGTCTCAATAATGCCAGATACTGTAGATACAGTGATATGAGCTGCTGATGGGTGGAGACAGTGGAGTACCGAGGGGGGTTGGGGGGTTCAAAACCCCCCAAACCCCCCGGAAATTCCGAAGGCCCTCCAAAATCGTGCCAAACTCAACCCGATTGTGAAAACTGTTAACAATTGCTGTATTTAGGACGCCAACACCCCAAGATGTTCGGAAAAAAGGCAGTAAAATTCTAAAACTGCTGTCGGTTCGCAATTGTTTTACATTAGCAATGACAAATAAATTGGTTGTCATCATAAATAGTCTTAAAGTACCAAAAATTAAGAAAAGTTTACTATATGAAATGAAATTTCTTGTACCAAATTACAGCTGCCTCCAGAACCCCTGACTAGAGGGACTACCGACCCCAGATGCCCGTTCCCTCTGTCCTCTGTCCTCAACTGATTTTGTTGAAACCCCCCCTTTCCCCGAGCAAAAAAATCGTATTTGGGGTTTTCCTGTGCTTTAATTTGATTTATGGATCACTTGGTTTCAGGCTCAATCCATAGATAGGGACTCTTTATCTTTCTCCCACAAATGTCTATTTCGATTAACGTTGAAGAAAGATTATAGAAGTCGTCTCTTGTTCAGTTAGCATTTCGTGTGGCAGGCCTCTTGCCGATCGATATGTGACGGCGAACCCTGTAAGTCTTCTGAAACCTCTTGGTGCAGGCAGCTTTCCGCTGTTTTTGTCACTAAATTCTACCGAAGCCTAATCTGCGTGTGCTCTGAATTACTTCTGCGTGGTGAATACATATGTCTAACTTTATGACATACCACGGTACAGTTATTCTTGTAAGAGTTAAAACAGTTGTAATTTTCGGGTAAAATATAAGATGGAAACCACACGGATCTATTCTGCCTCCCAACTCGCGGTAAAGCTAAGCTCTGGTTACCGGAGGTACGAGGAAATGTCAGTTAGTCCATGTTTAAGCCGTGATGGCAGGTAGGGGAATGGAAACAGAGCTCCAGGCCTTTCTAACCGCGGTGCTAGAGGGACTTACGTGCTCATTTACAGGCTACTCCCATTTTACAGCCGGGAAACGAACCCCGGTACTCTTTAACCTTTTGGCGCCGGAATTATTTTTTTTTTAATTTTAGCACACCCTGTATATAAAATGTGAATAAAACAGAAACCAAATACTTTAGATTTATGAAACAAACTGCATTTTGAAGAAGAAAAAACGGAGAGTGTATACCGTGTTTAAAATATTCAGTACCTATATTTGTTGAATAAATATACAAAATGCAACATTTAGAGGTTAGCAGCGAGGTACGACCACTATAGTCGTCGTTAGGCGTCAAAAAGTTAAATATTACCGCTTTAAAGCTGTGACTTATTAAATGATATCCAGTCAGACGCTTGGTCCAGTGCAAAAAGTGTACCTACATGTCGGAATTTTCCTCTTATTCGAGGCGCTTTTATCTGTGTGATGGAAAGAAAGCTGTTCTAAAATATGAAAGCAATTAATTAGTCTGAAGACAAATAGCAAGAGGATAGTCAACAGGCAGATTTGAAAACGTCCTTTTTGTGATAAGAAACTCGGCACTACTGCGGGTCTGGAAGTAAATTGAAGTACCGAGTGGGCAGTTTTGTCTCACCCTATAGTAAGCCACCACCTCTTTCTCCTCCTCCTCTTCCTCCAGTGTCCTCTGAGGAAACATAACAACTGTGGTGCTTGGTACAGGTCAAAGCATCAGAAGAGCTGAGTGATGAAACCACCTGGTTTCTTGCCGCGTCTGTTTCTAGGAATAGCATTTTAATTTCGAAAGGATATTAGAATGGTTTCCACAGATATTTATATCTCTCTATCACATAAGAATATTTGTGCACAGACCATTTAAATCCCCATCCTGGACCCTCATCAATTGTCATAAGTTCGCGCAATATCTGTTGAAGAAATATACAGGGTGTTTCAGAAGAAAACGTCATAGTTTAGGAGAACGCGCTATTGGATTAAATAACATCGATATAACTAAACGTATACTGTATATATCCGAAGTTCAGCGTTTACGGGATAATGAAGTGAGAAAATGTGGTCTTCTTGCGTTTCCAAGTACTGTGTCATTTAATACGATGCCTTATCCGCACACTGTTCAGGTTCTGTTTTGTGCCGATAGCCATGTGTACTGTGCAAGATACTGAGAGCACAAGGGACTGGGAGGTTTGCTTGCTGAATCAATGTTTTTATGTCGGGTATTACTACAGGTGCCACTTCAATAGGAACTGCATATTCTTGGTCGTTTTAGTATGTATTTGATAAACAATAAACATATAACAGCCTCTTTCTTTAACACAATTTTAGCCATTTTTTCCATAAACATTTATCTCCGGTACAAGTGCCTTTGGTCATATCCTTATCATTTAACACAAACATCTTCTTCAGAACTAAGGCAGAGTCCTCCTGCAACACTCGATGTAATGTTCTTATAATAAAACCAAAGAGATACACTAATTTCTCAAATTTATTTTTGGGAAAGAACTGTACATATTTTGGATAGGTTTTCTGTCCATCATCAGGGATCTAGTGCTGTATGACATACACCTGTTGCTGTGTATACAGTACTAGACTCCTGATGATGGGCAGAGAGACTGTCCGAAACACGTAGACTTCTATTCCAAAAATAAATTTGAGAAAATAGTGCATCTCGTTGGTTTTATTATAAGAATATGTCACGATGCACGGTCCTCTGAATCTCAAACACTCTGTAAGTAGGAATGACAGACGGACGCAATCCGTTACCTTAGTTTCATTCCATAATTTTACGCATTCGACAAAGAACTCAAGGACTGGTGTAATAATTTTAACCACTCTAATGTGAAAGGATATTTTATCCAAACTTTCGATGTCAAAATCTCCAGTCTAGTTGTTCCTTATTTTCTACAGCTTCAAATAAACATACTTGATTATTACCCTATACTTCGCCAGTATATACAGAATTTCGCATTTGGTAAGACGTAATTAACAAGAATACAGGGTAAAGTGTATGTGAGTGTAGTCGGCTAAGGGAAACTAAAACAGAAGGACTAGACGAATTTGCCATATACACGCAATTCGTAAGTTTGAGATAGTTCAAATACATTGTCGGATCCACCGTCTATATATTCACTGCTAAATGCTTAATAGGTGGGCCTGATAGCTCAGTCGGTATAGTGACTGCCTATGGGCTGGACGATCCGGGGATCGAATCCCGGCGGGGGCGAGATTTTCCGCACTTGTCCAGACCGGTCCTGGGGCCCACACAGCCTCCTGTACAGTGGGTACCGGGTCTTTCCCGAGGGGTAAAGAGCGGCCAGGCCGTGACGCTCACCCCTTACCCCTTCTAGTGCCGTGGTCAAGAAAGAGTAGAGCTATACCTCTACTCCCCTTATTGGCCGTAAGGACTGTACAGAGTCTCAGTGCCTCTATAAGGGTGCACTTTTAAGTACGTAATAAATGCTCGTATTTCAGTGCGTAAAAATACACCATGAACTATTGAAATAAAAATGTCAGTCATGAAGGATACAGTAACCCGATCCCAGTGGCAGCGCGTCCTAAGACTACAAACAAAACACCCAGATTATGTAATTCTCATTGCCTTTCCACAACAACAATGGTTGTAAGAACGCACCTCATTGTTACGTTATACGTACTTCGCCTGTCTTCTTGTTGTTCTTAATGTACGATTCTTGCTGTAGAAATTAAATTCAATTAAATTCACTATATTTTTGGAGAAATCCCTAATAGTCTATAGTCTATAGTCTATAGTCTGTAACTATCTGCTACATTTGTTTTGACGTTTTGCTGACCGTGCATCTCAGTATATTTATCTCAGTAATTAACCAACTTGATGCACAAAATATTTGTTTTACAATAGGTTTATTTCATGCCTCTACATGTTTCGAGCACGTGCTCATCATCAGAAGGTCAAAATTTCATTACACAGCCTCTGGTATCATCACACCTATAGGTGTAAGGCTGTGTAACGCAATTTTGACCTCCTGATGATGAGCACATGTGCTCGAAACATGTAGAGGCATGAAATAAACTTATTGTAAAACGAAACTTTTGTGCATCAAGTTGTTTAATTACTGAGATAAATATCTGCTACATGTTTCGGTCCCTCTTGGACCATTATCAAGGAGATTTCAAGTGAGCCTATTTACAAGCAGAGGTGTATAAAGAAACTACGCCTCTACCTGTAGAGTGTTGTATATTGACACACTTCTTTATATAATCACTTAAACCTCCTTTATATTAACCCAAGAAGGATCGAAACATGTGGCAGGCTATTTACAGTTTATTAGGGGCTTCAACTCAAATAAACTGGATTTATGTTTTTAAATTTCTGTGATTTTAAGAAATGCAGTGCACAGTACTTTACAACGCTACAGGATAGCACAAAAGTTAATTCCCTCCCCCCCCCCCGCCAAGGGATATCTGTTACATCTTGAAGCGTATAAGTCACTTGAACCAGGACAGTTTTCGAAATGTGTTTTCTTTACGAAATATTATAAAGATGAAGTGACTGAGGAATTTGAGATAGAGCAGGGCACGTTATACATATGGGAGAGACAGACCAAATTTGAGTGTAGAATTTTTCTTGGAAAACATAAAGGAGAATATTTGAGAGATGTGAACCGAAACAAGATGAAATTATTGAAATCGTTTTTAAGTATTTTGGATGATTTTGTATGTGTTTTATCTGTGCCCGAATAAGAGCACGCGTCGAGCTCTTAATATTTAGATTGCGAATCTTCGAATTTCTTACAAGATTATCAAAATCTTCAGAAGGACAAAGTGACCCTCGTCCAGTCTTTGCTCCGAGTACAGCAGTGTTATCCCCTACGTTTCATTCCACCATTTCTCTGTGCTTAGACTTCATCCATCCGCCTCAACGACTGACAGCGTCATTCTTTAACAAACTCCAACATCTCTCGCCTTTTCTCACAAAAAATACCTCTGATTCTGTTCGGTGCTCAAACGGCCTGCCATTTTACGTGATCAAAACGTTCCCTTGGACATGCTATTTGCCTAAGGGTTATCGCTTAGTTCAATCAGTCAAAGAAGGAAATAGCATGCGCAGATAAAGGTAAAATCTTCCTTGCATTCCCTGGAAAGAGCTTTTGGGAGATTACTAGACGAACACGGGTTTGGTATTTTGGGAACAAAATTACGAAGCCAATAAATTGAATAATAAATGTGCAGTTGTGTGTTGTAACTGACAGTGATTGATATTGCACTGAATTTCTCAAGAGGAACGCAACATCATTATACCATCAGCAGCCGACTGTACTTAATTTTTGACAAGCTTCTTATGGAAGCAAATCCAGCTTTCAGCACGTCATTTACTTCAAACGTACACAACGTACACAGGTAAAGTGATCCCGTTACAGGCCCGGTGTGGCCCAGAGTGTGGGTAGAGGTATAGCTCTTTTCTTCCATGACCGCAGCACTGGAAGGTGGTGAGTGGTCAGCAGCACGACCCGGCCTCACCTTATCCCCGGGGAAAGATCCCTTACCCATTGTACAGGAGGCTGGGTGGGCCACAGGGCCGGTCTGGACGGGCGGAAAATCTCGTCCCCACCGGTATTCGATTCCGGACCTTCCAGACCGTAGCCAGTCACTATACCGACTGAGCTACCGGGCCCGCAACTTACTTTATTACGTTATTATTTCTTTATATAATGCTCAACATGTTTCGGATATTAATACATCTATCCTCAGGAGCTTGCAACTTATGTGTTGATTTATATCGTGGGTTACATTGATCTGGTTCGATGTGTGTTGGAGTTACGTTGTGGTATGGCTCTGGTGGTGTGGTATCCGTATGCAGGTTGAAGCACCAAGTGACATCAAGTTGGTTTTTAAGAAGTTAGAGTGACCTCTTAGTCTTGAATCCCTTACCAAATTCTGTGAAGCTGGAACAGTGAAAGAACCGAAGTTTGATAGGAAAATGTGAAATGAGAAGTATAAACTAGCCCAGTGACTTCCAAATAACGCTTTACTTGCCTACGCTACGACGGGACTGGAGGGTCAAATCCACTCATTCTTACTGTCGTTACTACTTAGAGCTGAGTCATCAATACCGCGTGTCTGGCTGTAACTCCGAAGGCCCTTGGTAGAAGGCTGGTCGGCCCCATAGATGGTGTGAAAGGGGTGGCGAAGAAGTCCCTGTCTCGGGTACTAGTAGGTTTCTCTTTCCTTGTGTCAATTGCACTGGTAGATGTGATGTTAGGTTATTACGTTGCCGTGAAACAGGTCACCATAAACGGAGGTTTCCATAGTTTTGTCAACGATATTACCCTGAATTAGACAACGTCGTTGTTCAAATTTTCCATATTATCCGACATTTCGTTACAGACAGTCCCTCAGTTGCGAAATTTTAATTATGCAATTTCACAATTTCGCAAATTTAAGAAAGGAAGAAATGAAACGGCAGAATCTGCAAGAGCAGCCGGAAGTTTTCCTTACGGGACAGAAAGCGCAAAAGGGAGAAAGAGACGGAAGAATACTGTTGGGCGATAACACAAGTGACCCCGTTGGCGGGGGGAGGGGGTGTAACGCTGCTGCCGGTCAGGTTTCAGTGTGTTGTTCTTTGTATTTCAGCAGGAATGCCTAGTAGGGTGACCTTATACAGAGGGTAATATATTATATTGTGACTATTTCATTTGGTGTGTATCTTGTACTGTGGTTGTTTTGACTTGTTTTGTAATGTGTGGGTGTGTTGGTTTTGTAGTGCGTGGGTGTTTTGGTAATGTGTACTTGTATTTGCTGTGCTTTTATTGATTGTACTGTGTTTTTTGTATTGTTACGTTTATGTATATTTATTCTTATTTGTTTTGTCTGTACTAGTGTGAGGACTGCTGTCACCGAGTGACAAAACAATTGCAGTAAACAATAATAATAATAATAATAACAATAATAATAATAATAATATACGTATCCATGTGACCTATGCTGCACACACAGTTCCGACCTGCACAAAATTTTCCTTGCGCCGTACCTTACAAAACGTAACTGTTGCGTAAGTCGAGGGGGAGTGTCTGTACCTACCTGTGTCTGTACCTAACAGTGTTTGTACCTACATGTGTCTGTACCTACCTGTGTCTGTACCTAACAGTGTTTGTACCTACATGTGTCTGCACCTACCTGTATCTATACCTATCTGTATCTGTACCTACCTCTGTCTGTACCTACCTATTCTGTACCTACCTGTGTCTGTAACTACCTGTTTCTGTACGTAACAGTGTCTGTACCTACATGTGTCTGTACCTACCTGTGTCTATACCTATCTGTATCTGCACCTACCTCTGTCTGTACCTACCTATTCTGTACCTACCTGTGTCTGTACCTACCTGTGTCTGTACATACCTGTGTCTGTACCTAACTGTGTCTGTACCTACCTGTGTCTGTACCTACCTGTGTCTGTACCTACCACTGTCTGTACTACCAGCGTCTGTACCTACCAGTGCCTGACGTACCAGTACCTGTACCTACCAGTGTATTATGTAAACGTTTTTGTAAAATTTGTTAAGTCCATAGAATTTACAGATTTGAAATGACAACTAACTAAAGCTTAGGTTATTTAAAGCATGTAATATTACTGTGTAATGGGGCATGCTGTTTAATAAATAAATTTAAAAAAATCTACCGGTGGCTGTACCCACCAGAGCCTGTAACTACCTGTGTCTATACCTACCAGTGTCTGTACCTAACAGTGCCTGTACCTACCTGTATCTGCACCTACCTGTGTTAGCACAACATACACTTAGTTGCAAAAAAACGAATTTGGAAATAATCGTGAATATCAGGGGGACTTGATGGCGGTTTTGAATGTATATTATTTTGGACATACCGAGTTAGAAATGTGTATTATTGTGGACATACCGAGTTAGAAATGTGTATTATTGTGGACATACCGAGTTAGAAATGTGTATTATTGTGGACATACCGAGTTAGAAATGTTTATTATTGTGGACATACCGAGTTAGAAATGTGTATTATTGTGGACACACCGAGTTAGAAATGTGTATTATTGTGGACACAACGCGTTAGAAATGTTTATTATTGTGGACATACCGAGTTAGAAATGTTTATTATTGTGGACATACCGAGTTAGAAATGTTTATTATTGTGGACATACCGAGTTAGAAATGTGTATTATTGTGGACATAACGAGTTAGAAATGTGTATTATTGTGGACATACCTAGTTAGAAATGTGTATTATTGTGGACATAACGAGTTAGAAATGTGTATTATTGTGGACATAACGAGTTAGAAATGTGTATTATTGTGGACATACCGAATTAGAAATGTGCATTATTGTGGACATACCGAGTTAGAAATGTGTATTATTGTGGACATACCGAGTTAGAAATATGTATTATTGTGGACATACCGAGTTAGAAATGTGTATTATTGTGGACATACCGAGTTAGAAATATGGTAGCTAGTTGACTGCTAAAGGCACTGTTTCTCCACTCTACGTTTCTGGGATAAAAACCTAAAAATTAACAACCTTCCTGACTTCTTGTTTTCCGCTCGCAGTGTGTCAGAATTTTGTCGTCTTTTTCGGCGCTTAATAAACTTTGAGGCTGATAATGTACTCTAAATGACATGCAGAGGAACCAGAAATTTCGTCCGTAGGGTCAAGAGTAATATATAATAAAGTAATTAAACTCGATGCATCGTCTTTTATTACAGACGTTTTTATCCCCGACGTAATATGACCGGCACTGATACAGCAAACACTGCCTAATTCCAAAACAGTTCTGAAATATGCGGTGGGAACGTAAAATCCCGAAGCGACTGCCAGAAATACACAACTGTCAACTTTTGGGCTGACACTGAAGTAACAGTCTACCTTAATCTGGTAAAGTACGTCAGTTCTGACAGCCTGCAGGTGTGGGGTGACGCTCGGTTCTAGATCCACTGATGCCACCTAGCTTTGTCATGTAGACAATGCAGTGTGATACATTTGTTCGCGATTAGACAGTCGCGTGGCCAGTGTTGCACTGTTGTACAGATTCCAGATAATTAATTTGTCTTTAACACATACAGGGTGTTTCACAGAATCAGAAAATTGTTGAAGTAAAATTCACATCACGGCAGAAGATTTGTCACTCAGTACGTCTTTGTTTCGAACCCTTCCTGGGACTCGTGACCGGATATTACTCTGTAATGATACTAAATACTGTCAGTATTTGGCCGCCTTTTCTGACATGACTGGTAAACTGTCCCATGTCATATATTAGCGTCTCTATTCCTTGTACTTATGCATGCATAGCAAAATTAATTCCACTAAGTCTCCCGCTTCAGGCGCAGGCAAAATTAGCGAGCTAATTTTGATGTTTTGCTGACCATGCATCTCAGTATAATCTTTGCAATTAACCAACTTAATGCATAAATTCGTATTTTATAATAAGTTTATTATATTCCTCTACATGTTTCGAGCACTACTGTGCTCATCATCAGGAAGTCAAATTGTATTATACAGCATCTGGTATCGTCACACTCTGTAGGTGGCCGTCCATTGCGCAGGTTAAGAGAAGACTGATAGAGAGGTTGAGAGAGAGTCCTCTCTCAACCTGTGCACGGGACGGCCACCTACAGGTGTGATAATACCAGATGCTGTATAATACAATTTTGACCTCCTGATGATGAGCACATAGTGCTCGAAACATA
>Ga0123355_10017143_pt1 | contig 11436 bp, 11 predicted proteins | sample TergutEmb28metaG_3_FD_89872 | JGI IMG/M metagenome (GOLD analysis project Ga0123355, IMG submission 89872) | Embiratermes neotenicus P1 segment gut microbial communities from Petit-Saut dam, French Guiana - Emb289 P1 | ecosystem: Host-associated > Arthropoda: Insects > Digestive system > Gut ...
GTAGGTAGGGCCGTATAAAGTATCTACTGGGGCGCCGGTTTTGTCCATGTAGCAGGATGCGTAGTAGTCGCCAAGCTTTGCCATTTGCGCGCCTGTGGGGTAATTGCCCGTGTTTACATAGTATGGGCTTAGGCGGCCGCTTTTGGTTTTGAATTCGCCAAAAGTGAGTACGCCGGAACGTGCCATAAATTCTATGAATTCGCCTTTGTAAGCTGGGAGTGGAGTTGTCATTCGATTATTCCCCTTATCTCGCTGATATTTTGTATGTTGTACTTGTCCATGTATTTATTTATGCCGTCCAAAATGTTCATGGCGGCTAGTGGGTTTGCAAAGTTTGCCATGCCAACGGCTACCGCAGTTGCGCCGGCCATTATAAATTCTATGGCGTCTTCGCTTGTTAAAATGCCGCCCATGCCTATAATTGGCAGGTTTACTGCTTTTACTACCTGGTAAACCATGCGTACCGCTACGGGTTTAATAGCAGGGCCGGACAGCCCGCCAAGTTTATTGCCTAGAAGGGGCTTTTTTTTGTATATGTCTATCTTCATGCCCCAAATGGTGTTGATTAGGCTAATACCGTCCGCGCCGCCGGCTTCCGCGGCTTTGGCTATGGTGATAATGTCGGTTACGTTGGGGCTTAACTTTACGATAACGGGGGCGGTTGCGTGTTTTTTTACTTCGCGGGTAATATACTCTGTCATTTTAGGGTCTTGCCCCATGGCTTTGCCGCCGTCTTTTATATTTGGGCAGGAGATGTTTAGCTCGAACAAGTCTACGCCTTGTACGCCTTGGAAATCACGCGTCACGGCAATATATTCTTCTTCTGTTTTGCCGCATAGGTTGACGATTACTTTTGTGTCGTGTTTGCGCAGGAACGGCAAATCTTTCGCGATAAATGCCTTTGCGCCCGGGTTTTGCAAGCCTACGGCATTGAGCATTCCGCCGTAAGTTTCTGCGGTGCGCGGCGGCGGGTTGCCCGGCCACGGCTCGTGCGAAACGCCTTTGACGGTTATTGCGCCAAGCTTGTTTAGGTCAAAAAACTGGCTGTATTCTTTGCCGCTGTTAAATGTACCGGATGCGGTTATTACGGGGTTTTTTAGCGCTACCCCGGCGATGTTTACGGCGAGTGGGTTAGTGGTCATGGCTACCACCTCCGTCCTTCGCCTGGTTTGCTATGGCGCGGTTTGCGTTGCGTTTCCATGTTTCTAAGCCATTTTCGCCCGCGTACCAAAGGCGGGGGAGTATGATGTTTGTGTAATCGTCGTTGGTCATGGCTAATATTTTTTCGGGTTGCAGATGTTCTGCAAATTGCATAAGCAGTGGGAAATCTTCTTGTTCTGTTAATTTGCCACTGTTCAGCGGGCACGCGTCTTGGCAGGCGTCGCAGCCATATAGCCACTGCCCCATTTGGGCTTGGGTTTCTTCGCTTGGCGCCTCTTTTTTGTATATAAGCGGCACCACGCATTTGTTGTAGTTCATGGAAAATGCACCATCCAGTGCTTTTGTGGGGCAAGCGGTGACGCAGTTGTTGCAGCCTTCGTGGCAGCCGGGCATAATGGTGCTGTCGTTGGGCTTTTCGTATTCCAGCTCTGCGTCCACAATCCATGTGTCTATGTGAACATGAGAACCGTGTTCTTCTGTATAAAAGAAGTTGTTGCGCCCAAATTTGCCAAGCCCCGCCTTTACTGCCACCCACCTTGCAGGCGGATTGGCCTTGATAATATGCAGTCCTGATACCTGCAAATACCCTGCAAATTCGGCTTTTGCCTGATAAGCGGCGGAGTAGGGGATATCGGTATGGAACATGTAATACTTACCGATATGCTTTTTGATTGCCTCGGGAATTTTGTAGTGATTGTACCCACGAACGCACACGATTATAGACTTTGCGCCTTCGGGCGGGTTTCCCATAACACTGAGGGCTTCGTACCGTTCCTTAGATTCGGGAAACGCCTGAATGCGTTCGTGTAACGCTTTGTGATATTCCTCGAAAATAGTAGCGGGAATTATACCGCACCCGCTGAAGCCCAATTGCAAGACTTTCTCTTTAATGCTGGCAGATGATATTGTCACTGTAAAACACCGGCCCTTCTGTGCATATTTTTTGATATGTTCCGCTTACTTTTAATACGCAGCCTACGCATGTGCCTAGTCCGCACGCCATGCGTTCTTCCATAGAAAGCTGGCATGGGATTGCTTTTGAATGTGCGTAATGTGCAAGTGCATCCAGCATTGGGCGTGGGCCGCAGGCTAGAATTTCGTCGTAGTCTTGGTTTTGTGATTGTAAGACTTCTAAGATGTTGCCTTTGTGTCCGACACTGCCGTCTTCTGTGGCGATGGTGGTGTGATGCACGATGTCTTCAAATTCGTAAGCCAGAAAAGGCTTTGTTCGGAAGCCAAAGTATGCGTCCACATTTTCGCATGTATCCATTAAAGTTCTGGCGAGTAGGAGCAAGGGCGCAATGCCTATACCGCCGCCGACAATGGCTACATTTTTGAATGATGACCGCGTAGTATCCGGTGTGGTAAAAAAACCGTTTCCAATGGGAGCCAAAACTTTTAGGAATTGTCCCGGCCGCAATCTTGATAACGCCTTTGTGCCCTTGCCAACTACCTGGTACACAAAATCCAAACGGTTATGGCCCAGGTCGCAAATACTGATTGGCCGTGGCAGCAATAATTCACCATTGCTTAAATAAATCATGGCAAATTGGCCGGCACGGGGCAGCGGAATATCTGCCGGGGTGGGCACAGACATTATAAATGTTCCGGGCGCGATTTCGTTATTGCGCACTATGCGCGTGTTAAAAAATTTTGATGTATTTGTCATTTAATATACGCCTCCAAGTCCGCTTTCATATCAAGCACTGCTTGGCGGCTGGCTTTGGCGAATTCTTTTTCGTCGCATTGATATTTTTCCAGTTGATATGCGCTGGTTATCCCGCGGGAATTATTGACGATAGCACCGTAATTTTTTGCCCATAAATCCTTGAGATCTTTGCCGCTGCCGCCCTGTGCGCCGTAGCCGGGGACGAGGAAGAAGGTGTGTGGCATAAGTTTGCGCAGCTCTACCGCTTCGGATGGGTGGGTTGCGCCCACAACCGCACCAATATTGCTGTAACCGCATTCGCCAATAAAACTTGCCCCCCAATTTGAAACCAGTTCACCGACATGGGTGTATAAAGGTTTTTTGTTTGCCAAAATAACATCCTGGATATCCTTGCTGCCCTTGTTGGACGTTTTCACCAAAACGAAAAGCCCCTTGTCATACTGTCTACAATCCGAAAGATACGGTTCAATGGAATCGTACCCCATATATGGATTGACCGTGATGAAATCCGTCTGAGCAATTTCAACACTTTCGCCATCGATATCCACGCGCCCAATGTGCATATTGGCGTACGCTTCTGCGGTAGATGCGATATCGCCGCGCTTGATGTCACCAATGACGATTAGCCCCTTATGCTTTGCGTACGCAACTGTTTGCAGGTAGGCTTCAATCCCTTTTGCGCCAAACTGCTCATACATGGCGATTTGCGGCTTAACCGCCGGTACAATATCGTAGATTTGGTCGATAATGTCCTGGTTAAACCGTGCAAAAATTTCTAAAACAGCATGTGGTGTGCGCCCGTGCCGGCTAAATGATGCTTCTTTTATATGTGTGGGAATTTGATCTAGCCGTGGGTCTAGCCCCACGACTATTGGAGCGGATAGCTCGGTGATTCGGTTGATTAAGCGGTCTATTAGCATGTGAAATCTCCTATGGTTTTTTAGGTTGCAGCGTGTTTTCTAAAATGCCTGGCGGCAAGCGTTTTTACTGTTCGTATACTACTTTCCCGCCAACGATTGTATGCGTAACACGCCCTGTTACTTCCCGCCCGTGGAAAGGCGTGTTGCGGCTTTTGGAATGGAATGTGTTTTTGTCAATTACATATGTCTTGTTCGGGTTTATTATTGTGATATCTGCGGTGGTACCCGGTTGTAGCGTACCTTTATCCAGCCCTAAAATTTTTGCGGGATTGGTAGAAAGCGTGGCTATCATTTGCATTGGCGTGAGCGTGTTGGTTTGCACCAGCTCTGATATGCACAACGGCACCGCGGTTTCCAACCCTATTATTCCGTTCATGGCTTCTTCAAACTCGCAATTTTTTTCATCTTCGTGGTGTGGGGCGTGGTCGGTTGCAATCACGCCTATTACGCCATCTTTTAGGGCTTGCTTCAGCGCGTCGCGGTCTTTGCGGCTGCGGAGTGGCGGGCTCATTTTGAAGTTGGCGTCGTAGTCTGTTATATCTTCGTCTATCAGTGTGAAATGATGCGGGCAAACTTCCGCGGTTACAGGCTGCTCGGCTTCTTGCGCCGCACGAATTAATGCTACTCCTTCCGCTGTGCTAGCATGGCAGATATGCAGCTTTGCGCCCGTTACCCGCGCAAGTATAATATCCCGCGCAATAATAAGTTCTTCCGCTTCCGGGGCAATTCCCCTAAAGCCCATAAGCTCGGCATGTGCGCCGGCGTTTATTTGCCCACGGCCTACAAGCCGCATATCTTCGCAATGGGAAAGAACCGGCAGGCCGAACATCGCAGCATATTTCATGGCAGTTTTTAATAGCGAAGGGTTTTCTACCGTTTTGCCGTCATCGCTGACGGCGCATATGCCTGCGTCCTTCATTTCGCCAATAGCAGAAAGCGCTTCGCCCGCAAGGCTCTTAGTGATGCTGCCTATTGGGATTACGTTTACAACACCTTCTTTTGCTGCCTTGGATGTTACGTATTCCACCACAATTTCGTTGTCGATTACGGGGCTTGTGTTGGGCATACAGCAAATGGTGGTGAAGCCCCCCGCGGCTGCTGCGTGCGTGCCTGTAGCGATGGTTTCCTTGTGGCGTTGGCCCGGGTCGCGCAGGTGAACGTGCATGTCTATGAGGCCGGGCGTTACCCAACTGCCGGATGCATCTATTATGTGCGTGTTTTCCGGCGCTGCTATGGACGGGGTGATTTGTACAATTTTTCCGTCTTGTACCAAAATATCCATTTGTGAATCTAAGTTCACGGACGGGTCAATAACTCGCCCACTTTTGATGAGTATATTCATTATTTTTGCCCTCCTATCAGCGTTTGTAAGAACCCCATGCGCATGGCCACGCCGTTTTCCACCTGCTCGTATATCACAGACGCTTCGCAATCCATTACCCCGCTGGAAATTTCTACACCGCGGTTTACGGGGGCGGGGTGCATGATAATTGCATCTTTTTTTGCGTGGCGCAGAAGCTCCAGGTTTATGCCAAAAAATTTTGCATACTCGTGAAGCGATGGAAACTGGCAGGCCTTATGGCGTTCCAGCTGAACCCGCAGCCCCATGATTACATCTGCATTTTTAATGGCCTCTGCAACATTGGTGGTCAGGTTAATGCCCAGCGCGCGCATGTTGCCGTTTAGCAGTGTTGCAGGGCCAGCAATAGTCACGTTTGCGCCCAGCTTAGTTAACAGGAAAATATTGCTGCGTGCCACACGGCTATTGGCGATATCACCAACGATGGTTACATTAAGCCCTTCGAAGCCGTGTTTATGTTCCCACATTGTAAATGCGTCCAGCAACGCTTGCGTCGGGTGCTCATTAGAGCCATCGCCGCCGTTGATAATACTGCATTTGACATGCTTGGCCAGCAAGTGCGCAGCACCTACCATACTGTGCCGTATTACAATGGCGTTTACCCCCATGGCTTCCAGCGTTAGCCCGGTGTCTACTAGGGTTTCGCCTTTGGCGGCGCTGCTGGTGGCAATATTAAGGTCATCGGCATATGCCCCCAGATACTCTCCCGCAAGCAGAAATGACATTTTTGTGCGGGTGCTGTTTTCGTAAAACAATGTTGTAATGCTTGCGCCTGCCAGTGAATTGTCGCGTAAATGGCGATTTTTAACTTTCTCCTTTTGCTTTTTTGCGGCTTCTAGGAAATGATAAATTTCTTCCCGTGATAAGTCACGAATGCCAAGTAGGTGTTTTCTCATGTCCAGCCTCCCTTAGAATGTTAGGTATAAAAAAAGTGCAAACACATTGTTTGCACTTCAAAAATTGAAGCATGAAAATTTCGAAATATAAAATAAAGCGGCGGCCATTACAAGATAATATATTGCTCGCATCAAAATGCAACATTGCTCTCGCCCCTTTATCATCAACACACGACTATGAAGATATCATTTCTTGATAGATAATGCAAGAATTTTTTATCGTTTGTTAGATCAATTCCTTAAACATAGCAATTGCCTGCTCTTTTGTAGGCGCAAAAGGGTTGCCTCCTGCGCAAATATCCTTCAAAGCGTTTTCTGCCAGCGTATCCAAGTCCGGATTTTCTACACCAAGTTCACTTAGCTTTTTAGGAATACCCACGCACTGAGACAAATCTTCGATTTTGCGTATTACAAAATTGGCACAATCTATATCGCTGGCATCGCATACATTCATGTCCAATGCTTTTGCGATCATACGGATTTTTTCCGGCGCATAAGGTGCGTTTGCTTTCGTAACGATGGGCAGCAGCATGGCATTGCATACACCGTGCGGCAAATCATATATCCCGCCAAGCTGGTGTGCCATAGAGTGTACAAAACCAAGCCCGGCATTGCTAAATGCCAAGCCGACCAGGAAGTTGGCGTAAGTCATCTGTTCCCGCGCCTCGATGTTCCCGCCGTCTTTTACAACTGTGGGCAAGTGGTTAAATACAATTTTCACACACTCCAGTGCCATACAATCTGATACGGGATACGCGCCATTCGTAAGCAGGCATTCGATGGCGTGGGTAAGCATATCCATGCCGGTGGTGGCGGTTAAATCTGCGGGTTTGCCCAGCATTAGCTCCGGGTCGCTTACCGATATTCTGGCTATGGAGTTTTTGTCTACCATAACCATTTTAACGCCGCGGTCTTCGTCGGTAATAACATAATTGATGGTCAGTTCAGCGGAAGTCCCGGCAGTGGTGTTAACGGCTATGGTTGGCAAGCCCGGCTTTGCTGCCTTGTGTACGCCTTCGTAGTCCCGGATATCCCCGCCATTGGTAGCCAGTATGCTTATTGCGCTTGCCGCATCTTGAGGTGAGCCGCCGCCTATGGATACAAGACAATCGCAGCCGTTTTTCTGCAAAATTTCAAGCCCTTTGTGTACTTGGGCGCAAGTGGGGTTTGGTTCCACTTCGTCGTAGATAACAAATTTGATGCCATTGTTGCTAAGCTGGTCGGTTACTTTGCCAACGATTCCGTGCTTCATTAGCACTTTGTCTGTAACCACTAATGCTTTTTTTAGCTCAAGTTCGGCTATTTGTACGCCTACTTCCTTCACGCAGCCCGCGCCTAACAGGTTTGTTTGCGGTGCATAAAAAATTCTTGTTGCCATGTACTCCACTCCTTCATATATATTTTTTTGAATACTACGGTCGCCTAAACCATGCCGGTCTTGGAAAATACGTTGCAAAAAGCCTGCCCGTAATCACATCTCTATGAATAAACGGGTTCGCTAAAGTCCTTGAGTCAAGAGAATTATTGCGGTGGTCGCCCAAAACAAAAAAGCTATCCGATGGAACGATAAATGGCCCATGGTTTCCAAAAGAGGCTTCTTTGGTAAAAAAATCATCAAGCGGAGTGTCCGAATCGTTGATGTAAACAAGCCCGTTTCTTATGGTAACCGTTTCGTACGGCAGCCCGATAATTCTTTTTACAAATGGGTGGTTTGTTGGGTCAATTGGGTTTTCAAATACGATAATGTCAAACCGTTGCGGCTCTCCTATAACGTAAGATAATCTTGAGCCTATTACCCTGCCGCCTGTTGCAATTGTACTTTCCATAGATGGGGAAAGTACTTGCGCATGTACAATTACAGTATTACGCAAAAAAATTCCAAGTAGAACAACCACCGCTAATTGCAGCCCAAATGACAAAATTTCCTTTAATATGTGCTTTTTTTTCATGCTAATCCTCCTTGCAGCACGGGTTGTGTGCTGATTAAAAGCGTTCGCCACTGATTATATCATAAAATGCTGACGAGTTGTAGCCAGGTACCTATTGTCACTAGGCACCTGGCTACAACTCGTCAAATGATTTTCCATGAAATTCTTAGAAATTTCTTGACTTTACTGCGTAACAAATGCTATAATCCATATGTTTAGTATGTAAGTGGGCAACCGCCCGCTTATTTTATGCGAACTTATAATCCTAAGGAGGTGAAAAATGCTTACGTTTAACCAACTGGTAAAGCAGGGGCGTAAATCAAAAATTACAAAATCAAAATCTCCAGCCCTGCAAAAAGGTCTTAACACCATTAAAGACAGGAGAACAGATAAAAGTTCCCCGCAAAAACGTGGTGTATGTACCCGTGTGTTTACAGACACACCTAAAAAGCCTAACTCTGCGCTTAGGAAAATAGCCCGTGTGCGCCTTTCTAATCAAATGGAAGCGACATGCTATATCCCAGGCGAAGGCCATAACCTACAAGAGCATAGCGTCGTGCTTATGCGTGGCGGCAGGGTGCGTGACGTACCGGGTGTACGTTATCACATTGTGCGCGGTACACTAGACACAGCCGGTGTAGCCAATCGTAAACAAGCCCGTTCTAAATACGGAGCGAAAAAACCGAAAAAAGCATAGTATTCGCATGTAACATGCGCTTTATATATAGGAAGTATATATAGGCGCGATACGTGTTGCAACAAAGTAGTAAAACACGAGTACCGATGATCTAATCTCAATAGTTAAGGAGGGAAGTCTCGTGCCAAGAAAAGGACATGTAGTAAAAAGGACCGTTTTGCCAGACCCGCTTTACGGGAGTAAAATTGTAACTAAGCTAATCAATGGCATCATGCTGGACGGCAAAAAAGGTGTTGCACAAAAAATCGTTTATGGAGCATTTGAAAAAGCCGCTGAGAAAAAAGGTGTGCCAGCCATGGACGTTTTTGAAGAGGCAATGAACAACATCATGCCGGCGTTGGAAGTAAAAGCACGCCGTGTGGGTGGTTCGACATATCAAGTGCCTATTGATATTCGCCCAGAACGTCGCCAAACCTTAGCGTTGCGCTGGATGGTATCATTTGCCAGAAGCCGTAGCGAAAAAAATATGATAGACCGTCTGGCAAATGAACTTTTGGACGCGGCAAACAACACCGGTGGTGCTGTCCGCAGAAAAGAAGAAATGCACAGAATGGCGGATGCGAATAAAGCGTTTGCGCATTATAAATGGTAGTAAGAATTCGGAGGCAATAAAGTGAGAGCTTTTCCACTAGAAAAAACCAGAAACATTGGCATAATGGCGCATATCGACGCCGGTAAAACCACTTTAACAGAGCGTATCCTGTTTTACACAGGCCGCAACTATAAAATTGGTGATACGCACGACGGTACAGCCACAATGGACTGGATGGAACAAGAGCAAGAACGCGGTATAACAATCACATCTGCGGCAACAACAGCGCAATGGGATGGCAACCGCATCAATATTATTGATACACCGGGTCACGTAGACTTTACCGTAGAAGTAGAGCGTAGTTTGCGTGTACTGGACGGCGCGGTTGGTGTATTTTGTGCCAAAAGCGGCGTAGAACCACAATCCGAAACGGTTTGGCGTCAGGCAGATAAATACGGCGTTCCGCGTATTGCCTATGTCAACAAAATGGATATCCTTGGCGCAGACTTTATGAATGTTGTTGAAATGATTAAAGACCGCCTGGGCCACAATGCTGTACCTGTTCAGCTTCCTATCGGTTCCGAAAGCGACTTCAAAGGCCAAATAGATCTGTTTAACATGAAAGCGTACACCTACGAAGGCGAACACGGTGAAATCATTAACGAAGGCGAAATACCGGAGCATTTGCTTGCCGTATCTGAAGAAGCACGTATCGCTTTGATTGAAGCCATTGCAGAAACAGACGAGGCGTTGATGGAAGCGTATTTAGGTGGCGAAGAACTGGATATTCCAACCCTAAAGGCAGCATTGCGTAAAGCGTGCATTGCAACCACCATTATTCCTGTATTTTGTGGTTCTGCATATAAGAAAAAAGGCGTACAAAGAGTTCTGGACGGCGTTGTAGACTATCTGCCTGCGCCGATTGACATTCCGCCAATCAAAGGCATCGTCCCTGATACAGATGAGGAAGTAGAACGTAAGTCTTCTGACAGTGAGCCGTTTGCGGCACTTGCTTTCAAAATTATGAACGACCCATATGTTGGTAAGCTGGCGTTCTTCCGCGTGTATTCCGGTACACTGGAAGCGGGTTCGTATGTATATAACTCTGTAAAAGGTAGAAAAGAACGCATGGGGCGCATCTTGCTTATGCACGCGAACGACCGCGAGGACGTTGACAGAGTGTACGCAGGTGACATTGCCGCTGTGGTTGGTTTGAAAAACACCACAACCGGTGATACGCTTTGTGACGAGAAACACGAAGTAATTTTGGAATCTATGAACTTCCCAGAGCCGGTTATTTCGCAGGCCATTGAGCCGAAGACAAAGGCCGGCCGCGACAAACTAGGGCTTGCTTTAGCGAAATTGTCTGAAGAAGACCCAACCTTTAGAACGTACACCGACGAAGACTCAGGTCAAACCATTATTTCCGGTATGGGTGAACTACACCTGGAAATTATTGTAGACCGTTTATTGCGTGAGTTCAAAGTAGAAGCAAATGTGGGCAAACCACAAGTTGCCTACCGCGAAACCTTCCGCAAAGCAGCCGACGTCGAAGGCAAGTACGTACGTCAATCCGGCGGCCGTGGGCAATACGGCCACTGTAAAATTCTTTTCGAGCCAATGGATGCCAACGATGTTGATAATTCCTACGAGTTTGTTGACAAAATCGTGGGCGGTGTGGTTCCAAAAGAATATATACCGGCGATTAAAAATGGTATTGCAGAGGCTATGCAATCCGGTCAAATTGCAGGTTTTCCTGTACTTGGCGTTCGTGCAACCCTGTACGACGGCAGCTACCACGATGTGGACTCTTCCGAAATGGCTTTCAAAATTGCCGGTTCTATGGCATTCAAAGAAGCGATGCGCAAAAGCGACCCTGCACTTCTTGAACCAATCATGAAAGTGGACGTAACCGTTCCTGAAGAATATATGGGCGACGTCATCGGCGACATCAACAGCCGCCGTGGTAAAATTGAAGGTATGGAAGCGCGCGGTAACGCACAAGTTGTGCATTCATTTGTTCCGCTGGCCGAAATGTTTGGATATGCTACAGACTTGCGTTCTAAAACACAAGGCCGTGGCACGTACACCATGGAAGTGGACCATTACGACCCTGTACCAAAAAGCGTGCAAGAGAAGTTGACTTCTGGCAACAGAAGAGAAGATTAGGGCTTGCATTAATAGCTAAAATTGTTATACTGTAACAAATAAATGTTAATCATTATGAGGAGGAAAAAATCCCATGGGTAAAGCAAAATTTGAACGTTCAAAAC
>Ga0123355_10017144_pt1 | contig 11436 bp, 7 predicted proteins | sample TergutEmb28metaG_3_FD_89872 | JGI IMG/M metagenome (GOLD analysis project Ga0123355, IMG submission 89872) | Embiratermes neotenicus P1 segment gut microbial communities from Petit-Saut dam, French Guiana - Emb289 P1 | ecosystem: Host-associated > Arthropoda: Insects > Digestive system > Gut ...
TACGCTTGGCGATTTATTGAAATGCTAAAAGGCACCACAATAGAAGTTTTGACAGATACAATGGTGCTGGAAATAACAAAACAGCGTGATGTTCACATAGTCGGAAAGAATATCGGATACTGCATACTTAAAGCAAAAACCATTGTAATGGCAACGGGATGTCGTGAGCGCAGTCGCGGTGCACTCGGCATTGCAGGGACAAGACCTGCAGGTGTTATTACAGCAGGGACGGCACAACGCTATGTAAATATAGAAGGGTATATGCCGGGAAAAGAAATTGTGATTATAGGGAGCGGTGATGTGGGTCTTATAATGGCTCGCCGAATGACACTTGAGGGCGCAAAAGTTCATGCAGTGATTGAGATTATGAATCGCCCCGGTGGTCTACTTCGTAATGTGGTGCAGTGTTTAAATGACTTTGACATTCCACTGTTGCTATCACACTGTGTTACAAACATTAGCGGAAGGACACGTGTGGAGAGTGTAAACGTATCAAAAGTTGACGAAAATATGAAGCCACTACCCGGAACGGAAAAAATTTACAGATGCGACACCGTACTTATTGCGGCAGGGCTTATTCCCGAAAATGAACTTGCCGCCAATGCAGGAATAGAGATTAATGGCAAAAATATTGAAACATCAGTGCCGGGGATATTTGTTTGCGGAAATGCGCTTCAAGTTCATGACATAGTTGATAATGTCACGATAGAGGCAATAAAAACAGGAGAGACTGCGACAAAGTATGCCATAGCCTCTAGATAAAATATAGTTAATAGGACGTTCTATGCGCTTTGCAGGGTGTGCACTTTGTTCTTTCCGGTTTCCTTTGCAACATACAATGCTTTATCGGCTTCACGGACCAACATTCCGAAGGAGCTGTTTTCGTCGGAAAAAACAGAAGCAACGCCGATGCTCGCAGTGATACTTAGTGGTTCGCCTGTCTGTATGTGAGGAATGGCAAGGTTTTCAATGTTGCTTCTGAACATTTCAGCGACTTTCAAACTGCTTGACAAATCTGAACCGGGCAAAATGACAGCGAACTCTTCGCTACCCCAGCGAAATACTTTGTCAACGGTTCTGCGCTTTGACACCGTCAAGGATTTTGCAAGCATTTGAAGTGCAATGTCTCCTTGGGCGTGTCCGTATTTTTCGTTAAATGCCTTGAAGTTATCGACATCAATGATCAGAGCGCCTATGTGTTGCAGTTCTCTGGCACAATATTCCCAAAGCAATTCGGACTGCATGTCGAAAAATCGTCTGTTAAAAACAGATGTAAGTGAGTCGTACAAACTCTCATATTCGATTTTTCGCATTTGTTCAACAATTTTCTGGTGAACAGCAACTCTGGATAATGCAACTTTCTCATTTATCGGTTTTTGAATATAATCAACGGCGCCTAACGTAAGGCCTTTTTCTTCGTACTTTTCGTCACCGAGAGATGTAATGACAATGACAGGAATGTCTCTGGTCTCACTAGCTTTTTTCAATTCGGCCAAAACCTCAAAGCCGTCCATACCTTGCATGACAATATCTAGCAAAATGAGATCGGGCACAAGTGATTTGGCTTTTTCTAAGCCCTCGGCACCGTCGCTTGCTGTTACAACGTTACGTTCCCAGAACAAGCCTCGTGCTTTAATGTCGTCATTTTCCAAAGCTCCGATTAAAACCATACGCACCAGTTGCAAGTCTTCAATTAATAGAATTTGAAATTTTCTTTGAAGCATAATAAATATACTCTCTTATCTTAAATCATTTTTCTAATTTAAAAATATGAACACAGTGTGAACAAAACCTGTCTGTATAATAACACAACAAGGTTTAAAAGTACAACAATAATTTTACCGGAATATGGAAAAGCACGGAAGGGTTGCGACTATTCATGGCTATGTCCCACTAGTTTTGTTCCGATAATAAACTATCGGAACACAGCCATGAACAGTAACCAAGAGTTTACCTCAAAGCGCGACTATGGTATAGTATCTATTAATAAAACTTATTTTCGGAGGGCATAATGACTGTTAGAGAAGTACAAGAGAAGATTATTCAGCTCAAGAAAGAAAACGACATTTGTATATTGGCACATAGTTATCAAGGGAGAGAGATAATTGAAGTTGCTGATTTTACCGGCGATTCATATCAATTGAGCGTTGCGGCGAGCAAGGTTAGCAATAAGACAGTTCTTATGTGTGGTGTGCGTTTTATGGCAGAAACTGTCAAGATACTCTCACCCGACAAGACAGTTTTGCTTTCTCACGCCGAGGCAGGTTGTCCAATGGCAGAACAAATGGACAAGGAGCTGATTAACGGTGTAAAGCAGCGACACCCTGATCACACTGTAGTTGCGTATGTCAACACAACAGCCGAATTAAAAACTATTTGTGATGTGTGTGTTACATCTTCGTCTGCGGTCAAAATTGTTGATAAAATCCCAAACGAAAACATTTTGTTCTTGCCCGACTGTAATTTAGGTGCTTATGTTGCATCGCAACTACCAAATAAAAAAATAAAATTGCTTCAAGGTGGATGCCCGATACATGCGGCAGTTGATGTAAATGATGTTAATAAGGCAAAAGAGCGTTATCCGAATGCGCTGTTGCTTATACATCCGGAATGTGTGCCGGAAGTCGTGAGTATGGCTGATTTCGTCGGATCGACTTCAGCAATTATGGAATATGCTGAAAAATCAGATAGTAAGGAATTTCTTATTGGCACTGAAATCAGCATTGCAGAAAACTTACAGTACATATGCCCCGACAAGCGGTTTTACGGTCTTTCGCAAAAAATGGTGTGCCCGAACATGAAAATAACAACACTTGTTGACGTGCTTAATTGTGCTAGTGGCAAAGGTGGCGAAGAAATAATACTGGACGAGAAAACAATTGCCGATGCAAAAGTATGCATAGACAAAATGATTGAGTTGGGGTAGTCATGCCAACAAAGGGGCTGTAGCAAAACGAATAATTATGCGAACTCTTTTGTAGGGGCGATTGCTAATCGCCCGCATGTGCGAAGGTTATACCTTGCACGGGCGATTGCTAATCGCCCCTACATGTAGTTTCACTAAGACTCCTCTTTTACAGCGAAGAATTTTTTGATGATTAGTGGATAAACAGCGGTGATCCATAATGTAACGAAGCCATATCTAAAGCCGTCGGCTACCAGGCCTGAACCGAGAACCCGCGCTCCTCCCATTATGCCTATGGCACCGGCAAGACCCAATATTAATTTTAAAATTTGAATTCCGACATTTTTAGTTTTGACAGAGAATTTAATATACATTTGCTCAATATACATGCCGATTGCAAAACCTAAAGCAGATCCTGCAACTAAAACACTGTCTCTAAGTTCTGATGCGTATGTAACGCCTGCTCTGCTTAAAACTGCAACAATAATCAGCAGTACAATAGAAACAACAGCGGTTAAAATTGGAAACAAAATTTTGTTTTTTGTGCTGTCGGGAGCATCGTAATAGAATCTCATTGCCAAAAGTGTTGCGACAAATACAATAGCAAGAGAGACAAGGACATCAGACAGGAAGTGAACGCCGAGATACATTCTCGAAAATGCAACGAGTATTGCGAGCGTAAACATAATAACTTTCAAAACGTTATTTTTAAGGAGCATACCTAGTGGCATAAGATAAGCCGCTGCTGCTTGTGTATGTCCGCTTGGGAATGCATAACTTGTTGCTGTGCCCTCTGCGCCCGTAACTGTTGGGAATGTCGGGTCGTAGACCCACGGGCGATCAACTCTGAATGTTATCTTCATTCCCTGAACGAGAACTGCTGTGAAGAAAAACACAATGCCGATTACGTAGGCTTTGCGTTTGCTGATACACCAAAAAATCAGACAGAAAACGCCAATAATAATCATTTCTTCGCCTAATCTGGTTATCCATGTTATCAGCACGTTTAAGAACGGTGTGCGAATATCTTCAAGTGCTCTAAGTGTATCCATATTATGTAAAGCCTCCCAATTTGTTAAAATATTTTAAGTAATGTGGACTGTATTTTAACACATACTTTAGGGCATGGCAATATTTTAATGTGCAAAAATTACAGCAAAAATTTGTACACACATAAGTTGTTGCCATTCTCGCTTATGTCCCGCTGGTTTTGTTCCGATAATAAACTATCGAGACCCGGCCGTGAATAGTAACAATTAAATTAATTATTGAAAATATGGAGGCAAATCATGTCAGATCCCGCATTACCAAAAAGCATCGAACTTGATGCAATGGGACAGTACTACGCACATATAATCTCCCCTGACCACCCCGGCCAATTTATGCTTTCTGCATATCTAAAAAAAACCGTAGACCCGCAAGTTTTGCAACAAGCCGTAAATGACATTGTCAAACGACTGCCGTTTTTAAGTGGACGTTTAGAGCCGAAATTCTTTTGGTATCATCACAAATTTTTACCAAATCCACCTCAAATCGTCAAAATGGATGATGATGGGTATGCATTCACCGATTACTATAATAGAAATGAGAGGCATGTATTTCGTGTGCTTTACGGTGAAAAGCATGTTACGTTAGAAGCTATTCACAGTGTTGTAGACGGGCGCGGACTTACAAAAGTTATGCAAACATTGCTGGTTCGATATTTTGAACTTTTGGGTTTAACCTTTAACAAAGATGGATATATTAGCTGTGCTGATGAGTTCCAAGTAGAGGAGTGGGAAGATACATATGCAAAGTTCTATAACCCCAAAAAAGGAAAATCAGGTCGCACAAAGAGAGCTGTAGTAAAGGCTTACTTGCAAACTCCAAAAGAATCTACCCCACAACATGTAGTTTTGAAGACTTATGACCTTGCTGAAATCAAGAAAACCGCATCACTTTATGGTGCTACAATATCAGAATATATTATTGCAAAAATCTTTTTAGCAATATCTGATGAACGGAAAAAGACTGGCTTTAATAAGCCTATTACAGCTATGGTGCCGACAGACTGCAGAACTTTCTTTCCGACCAAATCAATTCGCAACTTTGTGGACAGTGCATTAGTCACAATGCCGGAAACAGAAGATTTTGCTGAAATGATTAGCGGTATTCGTAGTCAATATGCAAAAATTGATGCTGAATTTACTCAAAAAAACATCAACGAATTTCAGAATTTAAAGAATAAAACTCGCTTACTGCCTCGTGTTTTAAAGAAGTTTGTGCTTAACCATATGACATACGATGAAGAGAAAGGCATGACAACAGCTTTTTCTAATGTGGGAAAAATAAATCTACCCCAAGAGATTGAGGCAGAGTTATCACACATGGCATTTATCATTGATTCAGGAGAGGAGATGCCTGCTACATACGCTTGCGCATCGGTCGGCAACACACTGACTTTAGCAATTACATTAAGCATGGAGGAAAATGAATTTGTCAGAGATGTGCTTGAAAGAGTAGGGGGCTAATTGGAGACATCACACTTACGATTTGCCAATGCTTTTAAGACGTTCTCTAAGGTGGTTCAAAGGAAGTGGCGACATCGTCTGCCGAGCCTGTGAATGGGGGGAATGTTAGCGATATACCACAAGAACACCTATTCGTCCTTTTGCGTTGTGTGTTCAATTACATAGATTACTCTTTATTTTGCTTTATGAGTCGGATATTATAAATAGCAAAAGGAAGTGTCACAGCCAAGCCGACGAGCCAGAAAATTTGTATCGTCAGCATAAACAACACACAAGCCAAAACAATGAACCCCTTACCTTGCCTCATGACATATCTGCTACCCAACCATATTCCGCCAACAAGGCCTGAAAAGCCCCAGCCAGCCAACAGTCCGAATGAGAGAATATTTAAAACTGCTCCGAAAAACGGATGGCTGTCTGAAAATGGACCATAACCGTTTACATGTAGAGACATACTCAATGCGCCAAACAGAATAAAAAGCACTGCGAATATGACGAATATAACCAAGTTGTATTGCTTGCGTTGATGTAATGTCATATCAAAAACACTATTCTTACCCGGCACATTGTTTACGGCAGTATAAGGTTGGTGTGAGGTTGCCTCCGCAAATGGAGTTTTGTTCGGTGGTGGTGGATATGAAGTGTTCATGGGCATCTGATTTAGATTGTTCGGTGACATTGGGTTTGGGGCACTTGCAGGTGTGAAAGCTTGGGTGTTCTGAGTGCTCGCTGTTTTTTCAGAAGCAGGTTCTCCCCACGTTTCCAATTGCCTGAGAGCTTTCTTTTTATAGTAAGTTGTGCCACCATGTTCGGACACATACTCAAATGCCTTTTTTGCATCTTCGGCTCTTCCGTAACGCAGGTAAATTATAGCTAAAACATATTTTGCGCTTACTTTGGCAAGTGTGGTTTGTCCCCTTTGGTATGACAAGTCGAAAATTTGTTCAGCACCATCATACATCCCGGTTGCCATTTTTAGTAGACATTGCTTTTCAATATAAATGTTGAAAAAATTTAGCCTGTCCTCATTTCGTAGTTTAGGGTTTTGCAAGGCTTGTTCCATTTGCATTAGTGCATTTGTTGCATTTTGAATATCGCCACCGTACATGTAATATGTAAAGAAATTGTTGTGATATGTAAATGCTTGTGTTGCTCCCATGTGATTATTTGGGAAAACGGTTACTTTTGAGAGTGTTTGAACTCCTGCTTCTCTGTTGCCACCGAGTATATAGGCAGTTGACAGGTTCAACGCTACAGTGTTGATAGTGCTTATATGCCCTTTTGGTAGCCCTGTGCATGATGCCAACATGCGTTCACAATGGGTTGTAAAGGATTCTAAGTCGCAGTCACCTAGTAGCTTATAGATTTTGATTGCCTTTCGGTTCGCAATTATCTCAAAAATCATAACATTGAGAAGAACCCACAATATAAGTAATAGAAAGAACATGGGCGGGGTATGAAACAAAAAAGCGTGAGCAAAAAATGCAAGTATACCTACAATGCTACTTATCAAATAACAGACTTTTGTTCCTCGAAAACAATACGTCATAGAGGTTAGCTCCTTTCGTTGTTGCTACGCTTAGCTTGTCGTTTGACTCATTGCGTTACTATTTGCTACACCAGTTTAACGTTTTACAATTAAATAGTCAATAATTCACAACAATTTGTATGGCAGACTGTGATTGACGAGTTTAGAGAAAATCGATATACTGATCTAAGCTTCTGCTAACAACTGCGCTTATGTGTGAGCACAGCAGTTAAATACATATAATAATAGATAAACGATAAACGGAGGCAGTGTTGTATGCCCCTCGTCAAAAATGAACTATATACTGTTAAAATCACCGGCTACACAAGCGATGGCGAAGGTGTGGCGCGGATAGACGGTCAGGTGGTTTTTGTCAAACACGCCATTGAAGGCGAGGTTTGCGAAGTTCGCATTTTGCGTATAACAAAAACGGTGGCGTGGGCGAAAATAGAAAATATCCTTACACCTTCTCCCCATAGAATCACACCCGCTTGTCCCGTCTACGGTCCTTGCGGTGGATGTGATTTTTTGCATATGACATATGAAGAGGAAATTCGCCACAAACAACAGCGTGTTGTTGACGCACTCGAACGTGTTGGCGGTTTGAGCGTCAACGTTGCCCCCATTATAGCTACGGATGTGATTGAACAATATCGCAATAAAGCCATTTTTGCTGTGAGTGATGGTCCGATGACAGGGTTTTTCAGGCGACGTAGCCATCAAGTTGTCCCTGTCGCCTCTTGCTTAATTCAAACAGAATCCGCAAACCATGTAGCTTCTGCTTTGCGAGAATGGATGGCAGAGTGTAATGTTTCTGCGTATGATGAAGAAACCAGAAAAGGGCTCATACGTCACCTTTTCGTCCGCACAGCAACATCAACGGGCAAGATTGCCGTCTGCGTAGTGGCAACTGCAAAGTCGCTACCCGACGTGGAAAGGCTGATTGAGCTTACCCGCTACCATTGCCCGGAAACTGCAAGCATTGTACTATGCACCAATGCAAACATTGGGAACGTGGTTTTGCAAGGCACATTCAGTACTCTTTGGGGAGAGGATTATCTTGCGGATAATCTTATGGATTTAAGTTTCCGACTTTCCCCCCGCTCCTTTTTTCAAATTAATCTGCCTCAAGCAGAGCGTCTGTACAAACAGGCTTGCATCTATGCAAATCTCACAGGTAATGAGACTGTATTGGACTTATATTGCGGAACGGGAACCATTACTCTAATCATGACGAGAGATGCAAAACGTGCCATCGGTGCGGAAATCGTTTCATCTGCTGTCTATGATGCGCGTGAGAACGCAAAAATAAACGATATAGAGAATGCAGAATTTATTTTGGCAGACGTAGCTGATGCAGCTAAAGAACTTCATAGTCGCGGGTTGTGTCCTGATGTCATAGTTGTAGACCCGCCTCGAAAGGGCCTCGCTCTCGATGTTATAACACAAATTGTTGAAATGTCCCCTAAACGCATTGTATATATTTCCTGTGACCCTGCCACTTTAGCGCGAGACTTAAAGTTATTGGATGCAAAGGGATATCGAACAAAAGAGGTAACACCGGTAGACATGTTTCCCCGTTGTGCTCATGTGGAATGTGTAGCTCTAGTGCACCGTATTTGAAAAAACTTGACAACAGCCTACATTTGTGTTACTATTTGTAACCAAAAGAATTTAAACTGTAACTTTATAAGCGGAGGTACGATTGTGAAGCGCAGATTACATATGTTAGTTTTATTAGTACTTACCATTGCTATCACGGTAAGTATATTAGGTGTGTCCCAAAGTGCACTGGCCAATACAGCGGATACGTTCAGAACCACAGCAAATGTAAACATGAGAAGTGAACCCTCAATAAATGGCGGTGTTGTTAGAGTTGTAGGCTCCGGATCCGAGGTAGATGTTATTGCACATAATCCGGCAGGTTGGTCAAGAGTACAAATTGGGGACGTGAGCGGATTCATTAGATCTGATTTTCTTCAGTTTCCGATTGGCAATACATCTGCGACATTCCGAACAACATCCAATGTCAATTTGCGAGCTGCTGCATCAACAGAATCAAATGTTTTGCGTACAGTTGCATCAGGAACAAATGTTGAGGTAACAGAACATAATCCGGCAGGTTGGTCAAGTGTCACAGTGGGAGGAACAAGCGGATTTATCAGATCAGACTTTTTGGCACGCGGAAATTCAGCGACAAACAACACAACAACGGATGCGCCTCCACAGCAAGAGGCAACAACACTAAGAACAACTTCTGCAGTTAACTTTAGAACAGGCCCGTCAACAAGTAACAGCGTTATCAGAACTTTAGTCGCAAACACAAGTGTTGGCGTTTTAGAAAACCAAGCAAACGGCTGGTCGAGAGTGACTCATAACGGCACAACCGGATTTATCAGAACAGATCTTTTAACGAACGGAAACTCAGCGGAGAATAACACAACATCGGCTACGCCTCCACAGCAGACGCCAACAACGCTAAGAACAGCTTCTGCAGTTAACTTTAGAACCGGCCCGGCAACTTCTCACAGTATAATCAGGCTTATTCCTGCAAATACCAGCGTTGAAGTATTAGAAAATCAGGCAAATGGATGGTCGAGGGTAAGACATAACGGTACAGTTGGTTTTATCAGGTCAGATTTATTGTCAGCACAAGGTGGCTCGGCGCCCGCTCAACAAGGCGGAATGCGAGGCGACAGCATGGTGGCAAGAGTGTGGAATCTTATGGTGGCGCAACAAGTGTCCGGAATTTCTGACCGTCCTGAACATATTGCGGGAATAATTGGAAACTTGCAAACAGAGGTCGGATTGTCATTATGTCCGTTCCAACAGCAGACAACCGGTAGCCGTGCAGGTCTTGGGCTGATGCAATGGTCACACGGGCGTCGCACTAATCTTGAGAATTTCATGTGGAGAAACGGAGTCTCTCGAGAAGCGTTCACGCGGGAAATGAACAGACATCTCAACGGTGCTTGTACAGGCACATGTATGCACTCGCCTGAGTTACTTAACAGAGTGTTAGAGCTTCAAGTGCAATTTATATTCTATGAGCTGAGAAACACAGGGGAACGTCAATATATGAACTTTATTAATTCGCCGACAAACACGACCGGAGTGGCCGGTGCCAGAGCATACGCTGAGCTATTCTGTGTATTAGCGCTACGTCCCGGCGCAGGCAGAGCAAATGGACAGGATGATATCATAGATGAAGGCGTAAGAGATGCAAGGCGCGCGTCGCAATTTGGCGGTGCAGGCAATCTGGATCGAACTTCGTTTAGCGTATTACAGTTAAGACGAGACAGAGCTGAGCAAATTTTCAGACAATTTCAGGCCGGATAGAGGCAAACTAATTTCAACAACAGACATAACAACGTATTGAAAAACACTCGAAAGCCGTTGCAATTGCAACGGCTTTTTGGCAAATTGGCGGAGAGGGCGGGATTCGAACCCGCGGTAGGTTGCCCTACACAGCATTTCCAATGCTGCACCTTACGACCACTCGGACACCTCTCCACAGTTAAAATGAGATTCTATTCTAAAATATATAAGCTACAAAGTCAAGACAGTAAAGGGTTGTTTTGGGCTGAATATCAATGAATGTTGATTTTGCTTCCCATATTTGTCTTTTTGTCTTGACATAAGGTGTGTTGAGTAATAAAATAACTCTGATGAGAGTAGTGGAATAGGTGGAAAACGCATGTCGATTTCTCAGGGGATTTTCACGATTTAACAAGTTTCTGTAGACTTTTAAGCCTCTTTGAGCGAAAAGCTGTAGAGACTTTTCATCTAAATAAGGCGCTGAAAGCCTTAAAAATTTTAATCTTTCCGAATGGAGGTATCTATATACAAAATGGGAATTACCGTAATACTTGCAGTCGCTTGTGTCGTTGCGGCAATAGTGAGCTTTTTCCTCGGAATTGTTTATCGAAAGAAAGTCTCTGAAAGACAAATACAGAGCGCTGAAGAAAAAGCAAAACGCATAATGAACGATTCAATAAAAAGCGCAGAGAACAGAAAACGCGAAGCATTGCTTGAAGCAAAAGAAGAAATACACAAAAATCGTGCTGAACACGAACGCGAAATCAAAGAGCGCAGAGTAGAAATACAGAAGCAAGAACAAAGGCTCCGGCAAAAAGAAGAAATGCTGGACAAAAAGGCTGAAATACTCGAAAAAAAGACTGAAACAGTTGACAAAAAAGTGAGTGAACTTGATAAGGCTTATGAAGAAGTTGAAGCAATTAAGAAGAATCAGTTCGCAATGCTCGAAAAAATTTCAGGCTACACTGTTGCCGAGGCTAAGGAATATCTGATAAAAAATCTCGAATCCGAGGTTACACACGAAGCGGCAATGAAAGTCAGAGAAATCGAAGAACGTTTCAAAGAAGAGTCTGATGATATTGCCAGAGAATACATATCAACTGCGATTCAGCGTTGTGCTGCTGATCATGTTGCCGAAGCTACCGTCTCTGTGGTTCCCCTACCCAATGACGAAA
>Ga0123355_10017145_pt1 | contig 11436 bp, 8 predicted proteins | sample TergutEmb28metaG_3_FD_89872 | JGI IMG/M metagenome (GOLD analysis project Ga0123355, IMG submission 89872) | Embiratermes neotenicus P1 segment gut microbial communities from Petit-Saut dam, French Guiana - Emb289 P1 | ecosystem: Host-associated > Arthropoda: Insects > Digestive system > Gut ...
AAGCATCCCGCATGTGAGTGTTTCTTAACAAAGTTTTTTACAGGGAGGGGTTGTTAGCACCTCGCCCAACCCCCAAGCTGGAGGACCACCCCTCGTCGGCTGTACTGACTGCTTATTCAATTTATTCGCAGCTACCCTCCTTATCGGAGGCCGTTCCTCTATCCGCAACCTGAGGACGCGCAATGCCGTGGTGACAGGGACCCACTACATGGATGTGGACCTAATAGAGGACATAAACGAGGGCACAGAAAATTCTCCAATATAAAGAGCTTCTTAGTTTCTAATTTTCGCCACACATTAAAGATACATCACGTCAGATAAACTAAACGGTGCATGTGGCACCTATAGGCCTAAGGAAGACGAAAAATGCATACAGTATTTTAGTCCGGAAATTTCAATGGAACAGTTAACATGGGACACCCAGCCTACGAAAAGCTGGGAGGATAACATTAAAATAGGTTTTAAGGAAACAGGGTGTGAGGAAATAGAATGCATTCATCTAGCTCAGTGGTTCCCAAAGCGTGCTCCGCAAGTCCAAAGAGATCCTCGACCCGTCCCCAGGGTATCCGTGGATACATTTCTGTAATTGCTATTAAAGTTTCATTATTTTTAAATTAAAGTTATAATGTTTTGTTAAAAACAATCGCGAAACTTCTTTAATTGGCGATGTGTTTATTTCGTATGACCATTACAATATCTAGTAAAGAAACCTCCTGTACCCACGAAGCGAGCGACATACAGTTCAATTAAGTTCAAATCATGCAATGCATCGTTAAGCATGCTACTGGTATTTATTTGTAGCTATCTAATTTCAATTGAGATACAATTTTTTAATTTTTGATACGTATCATCCGGACGCTCTATTTACATGTGCAAGCATGTTAAGATCAGTCGTGATTTTTTGAAGCCAGAGTGGGTCCGCGAGCAAAAAAGTTTGGGAAACAGTGATCCAGCGCAAGACAGTGTTAAACTGATGACTCTTGTGCACACGACAATGAGACTTACAAGGTAATTATCAGCTTCTGCCGAACTCTGCTCCAGTAGGGCAACTTCAATAAATATTTTTAAATGTTCTGGTATAGACGTGGAATATATAAAGCACCTGGTGAAGAACCAAACCTGAAACCGTGTTACTATGGCAACACAAGGCTAATTACCTTGCTAAAGTCTGAAAACAATATGGTTTCCTCAAATGAAAACAAATTTTGCATTGTAACGCAATCTGCCGTGCAATGACTCAGACCTCTCATGGCGGAGACCAGGGTTCGATTCAAGTCCAGTCCCCGTGGGATTTTTGGTTGACAGACTGGCAAAGGGACAGGTTTTCTTCCGAGTACTTCGATTTCCCCCCGTCAGGTTCATTCCACTAATGTCCCATATTCATACTTCACTCGCATACTACCGACGATACATAACACGAGTGGCCAGCTAGCTTAGCTTCGGAAGCCGCTCTCTAGGAGGCACGAGCCAGGTATTTATCAAGAAAACATACGGTAGTAACACTGCTCACCGGCTGAGAGAACACAGCCAGCGCTTTCTGTTGGTGACACATGAAACTACTGCGGTTGAACTAACCCATTCTAAAGCAATGCAGTATTTTTTCTTACTTGATGGCAAGGCTAATTTCGGTTAGTCATGAGTCCCACATCTTCAGAGAATTTTTCAAAACGTCGTTCAAGGTCAGCCTCGACTGCATGTAAACTACCTAAATATTATTTTTTCAGGCAACTTGTGCGAGCAGCATCGGTGACGTCCGCGGACCGCGTTGCGGTTACCTCTGCTATATAATCTTAGCAAATGACATCATCATTAGGTAAAACACTTCTCTCCTTCCCCTGTCTCTGAAAACAATACAGCAGTCCTCCGAAACATTATCTATTACTAATATTAGCCCCATCTTAAGGCCCAGTGTCATAAAGGATAAATATGCTTAGTAGGAACAGGCATGCGGTGGCTGGTAACTGTACCACTTTCATATGCTTCGACCTCCTGGAATCCGCTGGACCTGAATAGGCTTCAACAGGGATTGCTTTACCTGAGCAGGAAGGGAAACACGCCGACAGTACAGAAATTCGTCTACAGAACTGTTTATTTCAGTGATACACATTCTACAGTCACTGTCAGGCCAAGTGGGTTGTAATTCCTGCACAGATATCGGGATGCCCGAAAAGGATCCCAACAAATGGCAATTCTCCATTCACACTGATTATACGCATATTTACAGCTTACGATGCACTTAGCAGATGACCCTAAATTATCCAGCCTGCAGAGTAAAAAAATTGGCTCTGTTGCACATCATGGCAAACTCTAATTCTGACCCGGTCAACCTTTTATGTGGTGCGGCCAACTTGGCAAAATGTGGGCAACAAGGCATTCAACACAGAATGAAGACTGGATAAGTATACGCATAATTATAGGTATAATTATACCTTGCGTATTTTCTATACATAATGTACTATACACATAATGCACAACAAAAATACACTCATAAACAAGGAAAGATTTATAAAAAAAAATGCAATTCACAACTCAGGCCAGCGTCTTGCTATTTTTAGCACATTTCTAAACAACGAATTAATAATGTAATGTATGACTCTATTAACAAAAACTCACAGGTTCTCAAAGGTGCTTCAGCGTTCTAGGTCGGCTTTGCCAGGGAAAGGGTTAAAAGAAGTTTTCTCATTTCAAATCTGCGGGAAACATTACTCTGTGTCGCAGGCATGAGTTGACCGGGCCTGCTCTCATTCTAGCATTGTGGTTAAAGAAACTGTATTAAGACATGTCATAACACGCAGTCTATTTGAAGAGAAAACAAGTCAACAGAGACACTTCTGTTATGATTTCACGTCACGGGTTTACTTCATAAATTACATTTAATGATTAGGTAGGTACACCCTTCTCAGCCAAACGACAGGTTGTTTTCCTAGATTTTGAGATACATAAATCAAGAAATGGCAAACTACCCCCAAGAACTTGCCCAGGATGCAGTGTACCAGAGCCATACATGACTGGGCTCTGGTTCCTGCCAAGCCCGGCCTTCAAGGCTGAATACTAATGAATGAATAAATCAAGAAAACCTAGAAGGGTGAACAAAAATACATCTGTATGACATACGACGTTACACAGAGATTTGCAGCAATGCCTGCAACTTCACAGTATTACTTGTTGCACTGCAATCGCCAAATATCTCTACATGTCCCTCATACCGGTACAGTCACGACCTTTAGTTACTCCAGGCTTGTTAAGGGATAAAAGACGAGGATTACTCATATACAGTTTGATTTACGTACTATGCTCCTTCTACTGGGCCCAACTGAGCAGGTGTCTCAGCATCTTCTCGCCAAATACTGCTAAGTATAATGGCGTATACCACCATCAAAAGCTGTCAGAACTGAAATAGTGAGAGAATCTGTAATTTCAACAACATAGCCAGAATATGCTTAAAACTCAACAAGTAACTTCAAGTTAATAAAAACAAACAAGACCCCCACAACTGTCGACTCACACTTTAGTATCCGTTTGATTTTACTGGTTTGCCCTCTTTTGGCTTCACCATTCGCAACAGTGATATATGCCACATAAAATCTGCGGGATACGAAGCATGAGACAAAAATATAGGTGTCGCTATGTATAACATCATGCCATGAAGATGTCTGGAGGAAGTAAGGTATAGAACCACACGCTCTTCATCTGGCACTAGGTGGTGATCTTCGCCTCATACCCCCGACAGTTTATCTTCGGGAAGACAGCCCCGGGGTAACCAGTTAAAAGGAGGCCTACTGGGACCCAGGGCTGGTCAGGACCCTGTAGAGACTAAAAGATCATCTGTCACTGCCGGGAACTGAACTCCTGTTCCCAAGCCATTCAGCCTACAACCTAGCCATTATACTGAATGGCCTGTTCCAGCTCAAGCCGTATCATGGACCTCACTATACGTGTTCACTTCGCACACAATAATCTGGACGCACTGTACTGCCACACTCCGGGGAATAGACGAGAGGGAACTGAAATGCAAACATTTACATTCCTCTCCACAAGTCGTGGTAATATACAACAAGCAAACACTAATTTATTCTATTATCACCATAGCATCGACCATTAATCATAGGTAACCATTCGGCGTCACTTACGATTCGCTAATACGTCCAACAATTCATCAATTTCATTCCTCGAGCTCAAAAAACGACCAGTTTAAGCAGGTATGACAATCCAAAAGAAGCAACACACAGTCCCGTAACACTAACTTGCAAATACCGTAGCGACAAAGCATTTTTTTTTGTTTGTTTTAAAATGCGCTTTATCATGACGACGCTAATGGTGCAGATGATTGAAGTGTTAAGACTATAATCGAATGTAAATTATAATATTTTCATGGCGATACTATGAAACATCTGCAATCTCCATAGCTAAATTCTGTAACAGGCCTACATGTCAATCGAGTCCATTCAAAATTACTTGATCGGTTGGTTTGCTGGATATGTTCAACGACGCGGCAATCGGGCGTGTTAATAGGACTGTTCATTAGACCAGAGCTAAATTTTAGATCCAAAGGCCAAATTTACAAGAAGATCCACTATCAAAGTTTGTCACAAGTCCTTTGTATAGCGAACAACTCCAAGGACCACAGTTATTCTTCAGAAGCTAACAGTTGCATAGCCATTCATTAAATTCCTCACCTTTCATGGATCTCGAGGGTTCATTACGGTGATCCGAACAGCCTGCCAGGAAATGCCACTCACACGCCCATACTATTCCTTCAAAACACATGTTAGTATTACCCTCCCATCTACATCAATTTTTCCCTCCCTTCAGGTTCCCGATAAAAATTCTGTACGTATTACTTGTTTCCTAGTGCAGGTTACATTCCAATTTCATTCACCCGCCTTTATTTGTGCACCCTGATAATATTTGGCGCACAGAACAAATTATAAAGTTCTTAATTACAAAAATTTCTCCAGCCTGTTATCATTTCCTCCCTAGAGGGAGGAAATGATAAGCATTCTCTCTCTCCCTCTCTATTCACTCCTTCATAAGACCAAGCTAGACACTGCATAAAACAAGAAGTAATATTTCGGTTCTAAATATTTAAATCGTTACGTTTTCGATAGACCTAAGACGCAACAGTCAGTGGGTCCCTCGTCACGACGGCACTGTGGGCCCTCAGGATGCGGACGGATGAGACGGCCTCCAATACGAAAGATGGCAAGGCACAAAACACTTCTGTGTCAACGATACAAACAAAGCGACGTAGCGAGATTGAGGTCATAACCAAAAAAATTAAAGCGTACAGAATCTGCAGGGTTTACTTTAGTCATATGGGGTCCAAAAAATAAGATATAAAGACAACAACAATACTAACACGCATTTTATATGCTCCATATCTGTACATTAAAGAATATGTATACTATGTAACAATGCAACAAATGCACATCAGTAATATATACTTTATCATATATTACTATTCCCCGACATGTTTCGGTAGCATCTGCGACCATCATCAGAATACAAACAACATATAAATAACAGACATGTAAAACTAACAATCCTCGCAACAGGAAAGCAGGCTTTACAGAGTTACGCGCATAACTCTCAGTTTTAGGAACACAGTTGCCGTGTAAGCAGTCTCTCTTGTGTCGTGACAAAGGCGCATAGGCAGACAATTTCAGTTACACAGCCAAAGTCAGTTTTCGATAAGACAAATAAACGTTCTAAATAATTAGAAACAATTCAACAGCGCATAATACAAACGCAGTTAACGTCCATCCCTATACATAAAACAGCTGCATGTTGCACTTTCATTTATCAATGAAAGCGCACGATTGATTACAAAAAAGAACTGGTCAATTAAAGATGATTTTTTACGATACCTTTCTCTTACACACAACTCACAGTTAACGACCGGATACGACAGTTAAAAAAAAAGAAGCAAAAAAATGCAGTAGCTGGGCTTCTGACCTCCCACACGAATAAATTAAGTATCGAGCCTCGCAGCACACCTTCACATTCAAGACTGCAGCACGGTCCACGCTTTCCATTTTGTTTCCCTTCATATACGATATTGTGTTAAAACTGTTCCATTAAGCGCATACACCAAATACGAGATATAAAACGAAGCATAAAATAGTTATCAGATTCAATTGTAATCAGTTGACTAAGTCGAATAGAGCCACAACAAATATCCACCCAAAATTGTTTTGAAATTCCAGCAAAACTACAACCTATTACACAGGCAAACAAAAACGCGTGATCAACACAGTACTAATCGTTGTATTGACGAAAATCGCCCGGAATATATAGGTCCATATATAGGGTGCCACCACCAAGGCCCAGGTTCGTTCCCAGGATTCCAGGTGGGATTTGTCGAGAAAAAAGTCGCAGTGGAACAGATTTTTCTCTGGGTACTTCGATTTTCCTCACCCAGTGTCAGTTTATCAATACCCCATTTTCAATCACCTATCATGGGGGTAAAAGGTTACTTTTAATTTGCCGACGTAGATTATTATTCACATTATATGTAATTCATGACACCATGCGAATATTAGTGCCCACTTCAACGCGCACATCGTTTTAGGTCCACTGGAACCTTGAATAAAGGCAAAACCGACAAGAACTGAACACCTGTCACGACTCGGATGCTGGTCGTCCTGCCTGCAGACCGTCACATTCCCAGGTTAGTACTCCCCATACTCATCCAACCAAGTTCACAGCATTACGGTGCACAGTGCTTCTTTAAATCTGGCGAGGAAAAATGCATGATTCACGGAACCTTATGGTTCGTTGCCACGTTCACAAAAGCGCGCAACTGGACCCTGTACTCAGTAGATTAGTTCAACGCAATATGGGAGATGTGAGGTTCCCATTGTGGTAAATATCAATATTACAGTGTCCTAATACGTCAGGCCTTGTGCTTTGTAGATGAGGTACCAACTTTTCTGAAGAATCTGCCGCCTCTAACTTGAAAATGAGAGACATCCACCCTGAAGACGGTGAAAAGACATTCCTCACCAACATTGCCACCCAGCTGTCTAACTACATGACGTCACATCCCAGAATGCCGCAAATTTACACACTATTTCTCTACGACTAATTCTAACTTCACCCTCACAATGACGCAGAGTCCCGTGCGTGATATATTCCGTTCACTGTCCCACCAGAACCTTTGTACATGCAAATAATCGACTTTACAGATCATTCTCAAGGACGTGACAGCAACGTTCAAAGTCATCGGAAAATAAGTCCAGAATACCTTCACTTTTTTAAACCAACAAAATCCACTACTTAAAATAAAATAAAACATCATAAAACACAAATACGAAATCCATGTTGGACTTGCGACGTTTGTTGTTAACAGACTCCCCGAAGATGGCACCTTGGTGCCGAAACGTGTGGGAGTTGGCACCTACATGAAAAACATGTTGGACTTACGATCTCTTGTTGTTAACAAACTCCGTTAAGTACGCACCTGGTTGCCGAAACATGTACGAGTTGGCACCTATAAGTGTGTTTTATGATGTGTTTTATTGTATTGTAATTGGTGCATTTTGTTTATTGAAAATATGGAATGTACGAAAATGCACGGTATGAATAACATAAAAATAAAAAGTCCAGAATACAGTCCGCACATGCCGCAAGAAAACGAAGATTTGCATAAAAGCCGTAGGTGCGGTTCGCAGGCTTTGATCTCTGATGCCACATGTCTCCGGATGCTGCTAGAAGAACTCCTGTTCGTACGTGTTATTCCCGAACGGCTGTGACATGACAGGCACTGTCTAGCCAGCGATAATTCAATACCAGGTGGGGCCACAAACGACACCGCTCGTCACAATCCTTGAGGCACAGGGATCACCAAGACTCACCTCACACCTGGGTGTCTTGAAATGAAAGAGAGGGTCGGCACACTCAGCTACGCTCACATATCAAGGAGACACCGACAATTCGTCAAACACAACGAGGATACGCTGTAAGAGAAGGGAGGTGACGATGAATAAGAAAGCGAAACTCTGGGGGTGGAAGGAAATACTTCGCAAATCTTTAATCCAGCGGCAAATGTTAAAGCATAAGGTTAAGTCGGAGGATAAACCACAGTGTACGAGCTGCGGTTCCCATCTGCAGAATGACGCTTAGCTCAGCGGAACAGCAAAACGTAACAGTGAAACTGACGACATACATACAGTAGACAGCACGATGAATACACTGACAGAAAACAAACAGCGATCCGAATTTCACATAAATACGAATTATAATTTAAACCGAACATAAGAGAGTTTATTGCGGAGATAAAGCGGGTGATCACTGTGTTGACCGACGGCTTTCACTCGAACTTGCAGCACTAAAAACACCCAGAAATAGAACGTGTTACTAATAACGAATTGCAGACGCCGACAAATGTCGGCCCATTTCACACGTCAGGCAAAAATTATACTTTCCAAACGTTCTCAAGGATATTCAAGTCTTCTGGAACATGTCGCCGTACAGATCGGTGTGGATTCCGCCATTTCGAAAAATATTCTTGCCTCCATCCTCTTCAGCTCCTCCGAAACGTCAGTGACTACATTCCAGAAGATTTAAACATTCACCAACATCGCTGTAAGAATCTCAAATCTTGCAGCTCTGCACAAGGTACACGATGCAAACCCACGCTACTGCCAATGATCCGAACCGGCGTACTTACCAACACATAAAGTACAACACAAAACATACAAAATAAAGACTGTTCTCCTTATACAAGTAGTAAAACTAGGGCTATACGTGTCATGTGTTTACACAGAAAGCAAACGAAAATATCGAATGCTTATGAAAGCACCACCATATGGCAGCATTAACCGCCAGTATAATAAATTCTTTTTAAATGGATATTATTGTGTGAACATTTGCTGAAAAATTATAGATAGGCTTACCTCTTAAACCACACAATACTGATTATCCTATCAAACTACTTACAGGTTTTGAAGGTTTGGTCAGTGTTTCGAGGAGAAAATGAAAATTAATTTGGAACAAATATCATCTTAATTACACAACCGCAGAGTCTGTTTGCCGAAAAATATACCTCTAATTTATTATTATTATTATTATTATTTATCACCTTCATGCACGGTATTCAAAATTACAAACCTGAACCAAGCCATGTCTTCCTCGGGTACACAATGTTGCAGCTATTCCGGTACACGTAATGCTACCACATGAAAAAGTTCTGCATGTTTACATTAGTACTTTCTGAAGTATTGTTATTCAGCATTATTATTATTATTATTATTATTGTTGTTATGCGTATGCTTACCCTATGAAGTTGTCTTCCCAGAACCATAAGTTCACAGCATGCGTATCCAGTGAAACGGTCACATCAGAATGTCCCTCAAGGACTGTAACGTATAAGGGTGGTTCAATGGAAGGGATTATCTGTGGCAGCCGCAGCTACGGGTGCGGTTCGTCCAGTTTTTCCGATAAATTGTCACTGCCATTCCTCTAGTACGATATAATGTGTATACAAGATGGCACTTACTGTTCTACATCTGTGGCGAAACAAAGACAGGGAACGGATCAATTCAAAGATTATTTTATACTCTACGGAGGGCAAGGTGACGAGTGAACAGATCCAGGCTTGGTCATTAGTCATTTGTGTTACTGTTACCACGCTATTCACTATAGCGTTGCTGCCTACCGCAGTCAGTTCTCTACGTTTCTTTGTGACTCTCCAACAGTTTGTGACAATGGTTGATTGATTACAATAGTATTACGTCAGATGTTGTCTAATGCCTGAGGTATAGGACCTACTTGAAATGCACGATGTTGCGAGAATGGCACTGCTTCCGTCGTGAGGCAGCCGACATCAGCTTGATCTACGGGACCCAACACAGGAAGTTTTAAAACGATCGTATTTATTTCACCAGAAGACGGAAGTAGAGTTAGCGTCCGCAACGTCGTGCACATCAAGCACAACTCAGAAAACGGACAAATGCAAAAACAGTGCAATTTAGCGTGTACATTTTTTCCTACATTTTCACATATACACATAAAAATGTAACTGATTTATCTGAACATATACCAGACTACACGGTGTCACATCCCACGGCACAACAAACTTCGTTACACTACACAGACTTTCTCATGCTAATTATAGGCTTACTTGTAGGACCACAAGACTAAAAAATGAATGTCGTACACTTAGGATATCTGGCACACACAGTAGGCCAACAGTTTTAGGCAAAATTTACACAAGCCTTTAAGGCGTTTACGAACACCGGTACATGATATACAGTATATTATAATCGCATATGCCAATCTCCATGACATACACAACATCAAGTTTGGTGACCAGGGGTCCATGTAACACAATCAAAATTACAGTGCCTACACAAGTTAGTGTAGGTGTAGTCCTACCGCACAGGAGTTTGACAGAATGCAGTAAAGTAGTTCAGGTTGTTACAATCGAAAGAGAAGAACGACATAACTAACATCCGGGTGATGTTTGAATTCTCTTTCGAGCATACATATACCAAATTAAGTAACCCATCCAATTTCTTCGGTTTTCAACAATGTAGATTACCACTCGGAAGCAGCAGCAGCATCAGCCGAACGACACTTGAGGTTCGAGTTCGGTCATACGTTATTCTCTACTTTGAATGTAGTACAAAACGGGTGGCCAATTTCTCATCAAATACAGAACGGCGACAACAAACGAGCGGTGCCGCAGAGTATACCCTTACCTAAGAAATGGTATTATTGAAGGATACCGCACACAGTAATTTAACTTCCTTTTCGTATTACTGTTGGATACGCGAGACAAATCCGAATTCATTCCACAGGGGTTCAATGTCAAACGTACGAGCCGACGAACGCCCCATTTCCGGATCCTTTACTGCGGCCGTTCCTGCACAATTACGTAACTACACAAAACCTTCCCCGACGAGAATAGCCTTCCGACACGTTGTAAAGTACAGCCTACTGTTACAGTACAGTAGCTGCGGACACAGAAGGTATGCTTCTTCAACAACACATTCACGAACCGTAATATGTTACAGAAGACGAATGCATACCTACCATCATGAATTATGGACATAACAATGGACTTCAAAGAAAAGAACGACTGGTTTTCCTGCAACCATTCTACATGAGTCCATACCAAGAACGAACTACAAAGTGAGTCTTGTAATTTTCTGTGTCTTAGGCGAGAACTGAGACTCTCAGAGCGATGACTATCAAAAGGCAGCCAGAAATTAAGCCTATATGCACACATATCCCGGCACTCGTCTGAGAAACTAAAGAAAAGCAGTACCGAGATTCAGATCTGAACCGGGTACCTTCCAAATAAAAAGGGCCCTGGGCCAACACGTTCATTGTTATCACTGACAAATTTAATTAGACCCCAATACATTCTGCATTTATTGAGATTCGTATGAAGAATTCTATTATAAACCAAGTCGATTGGCGGGATTTACT
>Ga0123355_10017146_pt1 | contig 11435 bp, 8 predicted proteins | sample TergutEmb28metaG_3_FD_89872 | JGI IMG/M metagenome (GOLD analysis project Ga0123355, IMG submission 89872) | Embiratermes neotenicus P1 segment gut microbial communities from Petit-Saut dam, French Guiana - Emb289 P1 | ecosystem: Host-associated > Arthropoda: Insects > Digestive system > Gut ...
AAACTAACGGAGGTTGTAGATATGAACATTATCATGGAAATCTGGGATTTTATAGTTATAAATATTTTTCGAAATTCACCAGTTTTAATCGGTTTAATTGCGGCTTTAGGTCTGACGTTGCAAAAGAAACGCTTTGAAGATGTGCTCAAAGGTGCTGTATTAGCAGCACTTGGATTGTTTATGTTAATTCAAGGAACGACGTTTATTTCAGAGTCAATCACTTCAATTAACTTAACGTTTCGTGAAGTGGCAGGGGTTGGAGTGCCAGAAGGTCTTGATGCAGGAACGTTTATTGAGGTATATGGTTCGGAAACGGGAATTGCGATGTTCTTTGGTTTGATTTTACATGTTTTAATTGCAAAATTCACACCGATCAAGACGGTGTTCTTAACTGGTCACTTTTTATGGTGGATTCCACTGACCTTTGTTGCAGCAGGGGTTGAGGGTGGATTATCAGGAACGCCGTTAATTGCTTTAGCAGCTGTCACATCAGCTATTTATTGGTCGCTTGCACCATGGATTTTGAAGAAATATGTGTGGGCAGTTACGGATGATAAAACATGGATGATGGGACATCCGACGGGAATTTTGAGCATCATTTCTGGAACAGTTGCACGTGTGGTTGGGAACAAAGAAAAGTCGACGGAAGATGTAAAAATTCCAAAACGCTTATCATTCTTAAGAGAAACTCCGATTGTTGGATTCTTTGCGATTTTTCTCATTTACTTAATACTTAACGTGGTTCTTGGTGGTGCAATTACGGATTTCACTGAGCAACCAATCGTTCCTTATGCGACCAATGCAGGTCTTCGTTTTGGTGTTGGTCTTCTTATCTTACTGCAAGGTGTACGTATGTTGATTAATCAAATTGTACCAGCGTTTGAAGGTGTATCAACGCGCTTTATCAAAGGAGCCGTTCCAGCTTATGACTGTCCATTAATATTCCCATATCGACCAAATGCAGTTATTATTGGATTTATATTAGCGATGTCAATCTCGGTACCATTAATGCTTGTTGCTAATTATTTCGGAATTTTTGGAGTCATGCTAGTACCTGTTGTTATTACGTGTTTCTTTGAGCTTGGAACAGCGTGTGTAATCGGTGATGGTCAAGGCGGACTGCGCGGTGCACTAATTGGAACTGCAGTAGCGACCGTAATAATGGTTGTACTTCTTGGATGGTCAGCGGCATTCTTCTCGACAACCATTCAAAATCGTATGTTAACTGTTTCTGGTAATGATTACTCGCTATATGGTCCTATAGTAGGCTATTTTGCACGATTATTGTCAGCATTATTTGGTGGCGGCTAGAATTTTTATAGGGTATGTTTGATTAGGAGGTTTTGTGATGAATAGTCGCTATATGGAGCAAATTGTTGATTTAGTAAAGAAACTTGATGATAAGCAAGATGAAAATATTAGTAAAGCTGCGGATTTAATCGTGGAGACCTTTGAAAATGATGGCATTGTTCAAGCATTTGGAAGTGGTCACTCTTATGGTGCAGCGATTGAGATGGTTGAGCGTGCAGGTGGATTTGTGGCAACGAAGTTGATTAAGGATCCAGCAATGGGGATTTATGAAACCATTGAAGGTGTTGGAGAAATTATGATGCGGAAGGTAGAGGTCAAGCCAGAAGATGTTGTCGTTATCATATCATATTCTGGTCGCAATCCACAAGTTGTTGAGATCGCCCAAGCTGCTAAGGAGCATGGAGCGAAAATTATTGCAGTGACTTCACTTGAAACATCAAGGAATATGACACCACGTCATAGTAATGGAAAAATGTTATACGATTTTGCTGATGTTTGCTTGGACATGATGGGTGGACATGGTGATGCTTCAATTCAAGTTGATCCATTGCCGACAAAAATTTGTCCGATGTCATCAATAGCAGCTGTGAGTTTAATTCAGGCAACATTATTATCGGCAGTTGAAAAAATGGTCGCTAAAGGGATGATGCCAGATATTCGCATTAGCGCTAATATTGATGGTGGTGGCTTAGCACGCAGTCTAGAGCTATCAAAGAAATATGCACATCGAATTTATCGAATGTGATTAAAAAAAGAAAAGTGCCCTTTCCTAGGGTATCTTTTTAAAAAGAGGAAGACGATGAAAAAAGAAAATGAAGCTCAGATTGAGACGGTTGAAACTAAAAAGCAAAGTGTATTAAGTTTCATTGGCTTTTGGCTAGCAATTGTATCATTGTTTATTAGTTTTGATGGGGTTGTATCGTTGTTTGCATTGATTATTTCATTTATTGGTTTGTATAAAAACAATGGGGATGATGCTAAAGGAAAAAAATTGGCATTATGGGGAATGGGTATTGGGCTTGGTGGCTTGATATCTGCTTCATTGCAAATGATGGGTATTTTATAATAAGTAGAAATTAGAGGAATGATAGGATGATTATTCAAAGTAAGAAAGTTTGGCATAGGGAGAAGTTTCAACCCTTACAGCTTGTACTTGAAGCTGACAAAATTGCTGATGTTTTAGCGTGTGGCACTCATATTCCAGATGTGGATTATGGAGAAGCAATGGTTATTCCAGGTCTTGTAGATATTCATGCGCATGGGTATAGCGGCTTAGATTGTAATCATGCCACTGAGGAGTGGTTGCATAAATGGATCCATTATTTGCCATCAGAAGGGGTAACAAGTGTATTAGCATCAACATCTTCAGTGGCAGAAGCGCAGATCTTGAAGAGCATGGCGACCATTGCTTACGTAATAGAAAATCATCCGCCAGGCGCTCAAGTGTTAGGCATTTATGCAGAAGGACCGCTAATTAATCCAGAATTCCGTGGTGCACAAAATTTGGAAGCTGTAACTAAGCCAACCATTGAAACCATTAAGAGATATCAGAAAGCTGCTAATGGGAAATTATTATACTGTGCAATCGCGCCAGAAATGGATGATGACTTCATGACGACTAAATATTGTATCTCCCAAGGAATCAAAGTTTCAATTGGACACAGCACTGCTACATTTAATCAGTGCAAAGCGGCTCGAGATGCTGGTGCTGAGGCGTTTGTACACACATTTAATGGTATGCCAAGCTTGCATCATCGTGAGTTAGGACCAGTCGGATCTGCCATGTACATGGATGATATGTATGCTGAGATCATTGGGGATGGTGTACACGTTGATTTGAAGGCAGTTAATATTCTGGGACGGCTTAAAGGGAAAGATCACCTGATTTTAGTATCTGATGCCACCCAAATCAAAGGTCTCGCTCCAGGAGAGTATCATATGCCAGGTCGTCATGTCTTTCTTGGTGAGGATGGAGTTGGGCGTTTACCAAATGGAACGATTGCCGGTGGTTCAGGTAAAATGAATGAACTGCTTTATAATTTAATTGTCAGAGCTGGAATACCGGAAGTCATCGCAGTTAACGCGGCAACTTGTAATCCGTTAAAATTATTAGGCTTTGCTGATTGTAAAGGTTATATTAAGAAAGGCTACGATGCAGATATTGCGGTACTTGATGCTGATTATTCAGTAATGCAAACGTATGTACTAGGGCAACAACAGTTATAAATGATGAATATTTAAAACAATAAAAAGGAATTTGTGAAATGACAGATAAAAATCAAGTCCAGTTGACTTTGATAACAGGGTTTTCAGCCTTTATACTAGGGTATATTAATGCACATGGGGTTTTGTTTGATATCGGGGTGATGGTGAGCCCACAGACAGGGAATTTGGTGAATATGGCAGTGAGCTTAAGTGCAGGTGATAGTTCGCGATTTCTGAACACATGGTTGATCTTTAGTGGATTTTTTCTAGGTTGTATGTTTTCAACTTGGTTAGTAGGAAAAATTAAAAATAAGCAACGTGAATTTTTTGTAACATGGAGTATCTTTATCGGACCTATTTTTTTGAATTGGCTATTTATAGACTATGTGACGCCGCGTATGGCCATGTTGGGATTAAGTTTTATTTCGGGCGTCGGTCTCTGCTTTTTTCGTAAAGTTGGGAAGCTTGAAATTAATAACAATATTGTGACTGGCAATATGCGCTTTATGGGTGGCGCGTTGTTTGAGGTGTTATTTCGAAGAGATCAGAGTAAGGTAATCGTTTTCTGGAGTTTTACATTGATTACGTTTTTGTTTTTTCTTGGTGCCCTAAGCGTCGGATTTTTAGCACCCTATTTGGGACGTAGTGGCTCATTATTGTTCGTGGTATTGGTGGGGATGCTACCGTATTTCCTTGGTCTAGGACTAGAAGCAGAGTGAAAGCTGAATGGCTACTAAAGTAGATATTAAAGCGAAATATTAAAGCGAAACATTAAAAGATGGAGAGGCTGTATCAAACTGACTGAAATCAGTTATAGATACAGCTTCTCCTTTATTTTTTTGAAAATATATTAACAAACAATTAAAGAGTATTGGCACACAAAAATTAGGTATTTCCAACAGCTTCGCGAAGTTTTGGAATGCTAAAAAAGAGAAGGGTCATTCGCCAATCTCTTCCGGATTTTTAATCAATTGTATGTATTAGTAAAACTGTGGACGCTGTTTGATTTCTTTATTCTGATCAAGTTCTGTAAACCTACTTGCTTCTGGTAATGAGTGTTTCGGATGAAGTTGTCTATCTTTGAGATTGCCATCTTGGAAGTCATCAACTTTCCTTTTTTTCTTTTTTGACATAAAAATCGCTCCTTTTGATTAATTATTCTGTTTTAGTATGGCACAAATCGGTTAATTTATGTTATAATTATGGAAAGAAAATGTAGAAGCAGGGAGTTTTTTGACATGGTACGGGATAAAATAGCTTATACGCCGATGTTGAGGCAGTATTTGGAGATTAAGGATAATTATCCAGATGCATTTTTATTTTTTCGTTTAGGTGATTTTTATGAAATGTTTTTCGAAGATGCGGAGCTTGCAGCAAAGGAGCTTGAGATTACTTTAACTGGGCGTGCAAATGGAGAAGATCGGATTCCGATGTGTGGGGTTCCCCATCATGCAGCTGAGGGTTATATTGATAAGTTAATCACCAAAGGCTATAAAGTTGCGATTTGTGAGCAAATTGATGATCCAAAAACGACAAAAGGAATGGTTCGACGTGCAGTTACAAATGTGATTACACCAGGGACTGTAACGCGCGGAAATGCTTTAAACGCGCAAGAGAACAACTATTTAATTGCAGTCACCAATGCTGGGATTGATTTTGCTTTGGCGTATGCTGATTTATCTACTGGAGAAGCTTATGCAACATCAGTACCAGCATCTGAGCTAGTTTCGAAGTTGATCGCGCTGGATGGAAAAGAGATTGTCGTCGCTGAGGATTTTAACCAGGAGTTATTATCTAATTTGCTAGCGCTCTCGCAAATAGTTTTGTCTTTTGAGGAGAATATTGCGATGCCCTTGCAGTTTGAGCATTTGGCAAAGCATATTCTGGATCGTGATCTTTACACATCGTTTTCGCGATTAGTGAATTATATTGCAAGAACACAGGAGTCGGCGTTGTTGTCGTTACAGGAGGTTCGTTTGTCCTATGTGGATGATTATATGAAACTTGATCATAATTCGCGTACGAATTTGGAGCTGACCCAGACGATTCGGAAGAAAACCCGTCATGGATCGCTGTTGTGGTTATTAGACAAAACGCAGACGGCGATGGGGTCCAGGTTGTTGAAAAGGTGGATTGAGAATCCGCTGACTGATATTTCACAGATTAATCAACGATTATCACATGTAGAGGCGTTCAAGGAGAGCTTGATGAATCTCGAAGCATTCCGCCGTGGGATAGATGATGTTTATGATTTGGAACGACTCATTGGTCGAGTAGCAGCAGCTACGGCTAATGCGCGTGACTTGTTGCAACTATCAGTTTCCTTGTCGATGTTACCTGAGATTGAAGTAGTGCTACGTGAAATATCACCTGAAATGTATGAAGAGCGCGCTTTTATCGACGTAAGTGAGGTTGTTCGATTAACCCAGGAAGCGATCGTAGAGGATGCCGGCATCGGAATTCGCGAAGGCGGCATTATTAAAGATGGCTACAACCCGCAGTTAGATGAATACCGTCATATCATGAAAAATGGTAAGGATTGGATTTTAGCACTTGAGCAAAAAGAACGTGAGCGTTCTGGGATTAAGTCGTTGAAGATTAAATATAACAAGGTGTTTGGCTATCACATCGAAGTCTCAGCATCGAATTTGCATTTAGTAAATGATGAGTTAGGCTATGTTCGTAAGCAGACGCTGGCGAATTGTGAACGATATATTACAACAGAGCTTAAAGAAAAAGAAGACATCATCCTAAATGCAAGCGACCGTGCTATTGAGTTAGAGTATCAGCTGTTTGTCCAGTTGCGTGATGGGTTGAAAGATTTTGTTATACAGGTACAGGAAAATGCTGCAAATGTGGCGTATTTCGATGTGATACAAAGTTTTGCACATGTGGCAGCAGAATATGACTATTCACGTCCAACCCTTGCAAGCGAGCGGATTGTGGATATTACTGATGGTCGCCATCCAGTCGTTGAAAGAGTATTAGGAAATATTCCTTATGTTGAAAACAGTTGTGTCATGTCTGAAGATTTATCGATTTTCTTGATCACAGGTCCAAATATGTCTGGTAAGTCGACGTATATGAGACAAATTGCTTTGCTTTCAGTGATGGCACAAATTGGTTCATTCGTACCAGCAACGAAAGCAACACTTCCTGTATTCGACCAGATCTTCACCCGGATTGGCGCAGGTGATGATTTAACAAGTGGTCATTCAACATTTATGGTTGAGATGCTGGAAACCAACTACGCATTACAGAATGCCACAAAGAAGAGTTTAATTTTACTTGATGAAATTGGACGCGGAACGGCAACCTTTGATGGGATGGCACTTGCACAGGGGATTATTGAATATATCTATGAAAATATTGGGGCTAAAACATTGTTTGCAACCCATTATCACGAACTTACTGATTTGGACCAAACATTAGCTGGTTTAAAAAATCTTCATGTGCGAGCAAAAGAGCATCATGGAAATCTAATCTTCATGCACAAAGTAAGCCCTGGTGCAAGCGATAAGTCATACGGAATTCACGTTGCAAGAATCGCAGAAATGCCTAATGAGATAACGAGCCGCGCGAAAGAATTGCTACTGAAATTCGAAGCACACGGTACGCGCCTAGCTGGCATGCAGCAAGCGCTGGGGACACAAGCAATAGATACCACAGTAACACAAAATGTAGTAGAAAGTCGGGCAACTGAGCACGAAAAATTAATTAGTAAATTGAGAAATATCAATGTAAACGAGTTAAGCCCAATACAAGCACTCGTTACATTATCAGAATTAAAAGAGGAGTTGGATGTGTAATGGCAACTAAAATTGGTTTTATTGGTTATGGAAATATGGCTCAAGCAATAGCGAAAGGTGTTGTGGATGCTGGATTTGTTAAGACAAGTGATGTTTTTGTAACGGATGTTGATCCAGAAAAAAAGAAACTTGCTCGGCTAAAGATGGGATTTATGTCAACCTATACCGCGAAACAAATTGCGTGGACGGCTGATGTTTTGATCCTTGCTGTGAAGCCACATCAATATGAAGAAGTAATTAATGATTTTAAGAAAAAAATGCATAAGAATACGATTGTTGTAAGTATTGCTGCGGGATTAACGATCGAAACCCTTGAAAGTTATTTTGACAAGCCAGTCAAAATTGTAAGAACAATGCCAAACACGCCAGCAATGGTCGGAGAAGGGATGACTGCAATTATACCTAATAGCAATATGGAGGAGGCTGATACTGGATTAATTCAGAACATTTTTTCTTCTTTTGGAAAAGTAGAAGTTGTCGAAGAAGCATTAATTGATGCTGTTATCGTAACGAGTGGCTCTGCACCGGCTTATATTTATATGATGATTGAAGCAATGATTGAGGGTGGAATGAATGAAGGGATGACGCGCTATATGGCGACTCGTTTTGCAAGCCAAGCCGTGTATGGTGCTGCGAAAATGGTGATCGAAACAGGGATTGCGCCTAATGATTTATGTGAGGCGGTATGTTCACCTAATGGAACGACGATTGAAGCAGTGAATTATTTAAATGAAAACAATTTCTCCGGAATCGTTAAAAGTGCAATGAAAGCTTGTGCCGAGCGTTCACACGAAATTTCTGAACATTCACGTGAATTGACAAATAATTAGTTTTATGGTATAATTACGCGGAAAATACCAATACTATATTAATACTATCTGTAATAAGGAGTTTAAGAAGATGAAAAAAATTATACTAGTAACGATGACAATTTTTAGCTTTATATTATTAACTGCTTGTGGCGATAATACCAGAGAACTAGGAGACACATTTGAATTTGATGATTTAGAGATTACATTATCAGAAGATATTGGGTTTACAAGATTAAGAAGGCGTTGGTCTGATCATGATGGGTCATATGTTTTTTATATTCCGATAACTGTGACAAACATCGGTGATGGAAGTCATGGTTTAAATGAGTGGTCATACACAGTATACTCACCTGATGGAATGAGTATCGACTCTCTTGGATGGTATTTTGAAGAAACCAACATTTCATCAGTAGGAAATATCCAACCTGACACAACAAAAGACGGACATATTTATATTTTGTACGCTGAAGATGGTGAATATATCATTGAATTCGATAATTTCGACACAACCATTGAAGTGCATTTTGAACTTGAATTTGATTTTGCTGCTGTGCCTGAAATTCAAACAGAATTTACTTTAGGCGAAACGCTAGAGATTGAAGGTTTAGAAATTACAATTGCTGATAATATTTCTTGGGGATTAATTAGATCTAGGACAGACTTAAATGGTGAATATTATTTCTTTTTACCCGTAACGCTCAATAATCTTTCTGAAGAAACAACTGGTTTCCCATGGGGCTTTGATATTTTTGGTCCAAATGGAAATGCACTAGATAGTATTGCATGGGAAGTCGAGGAAGATGATATTTCAAGAGGAGCCGGAGATATTTTGCCTGGTGCGACTTTAACAGGTTATCTGCACGTATTATTTGTTGGAGATGGCGAGTATATATTTGAGTTTACAGATTGGGAGTTTGATGATAGTTTACGCGTTAGTTTTAACGTTGAATTTGATCCAGATGCAGTTCCTGTTATACAAACAGAATTTACTTTAGATGAGTTATTTGTATTTGATAATTTAGAGATTATAATTTCAGCTGATGGTTCTTGGGGAACAATTGAGTCTAGGTGGTCAGATTTAGATGGCGAAGATTATTTCGTCTTACCGGTCACAGCAACAAACATTGGTAACTCAACAAATAGGTTTCCTTCTTGGAATATTACAATATTCGGACCTGGAGGCATTGAATTAGACGATATCTCATGGGATGTTGATGGTGATGATATTACAAGATCAGGTGATATTCGTGCAGGTGCGACTTTAGAAGGAGATCTTCATATTTTATTTGATGGGTATGGAGAGTATGTGATTGAGTTTTCAGATTGGGATGATACGATCCAAATTATTTTCGATTTAGAGGAGTAATCTTCTAGTTAGAAAAATATGAGCTTGCAATGAGAAATTGCAAGTTTTTTATAAAAAATTAAATTTTTTATTAAAAACTATTGACGAAAGCTGACGATTTGTGCTATACTTCTGTTATAGAAGAAGCACTTGGATTTAAATTGCTTGGCTCTGTACTGGTAGAGATACCCCCTAGTCTCTATCAGTACAGAGCTTTTTCTTGTTCACTTATTGTAAGAGAAGAGAAACTTTTGGAAATTTGATTCACAAAGAAAAAAAATTTCATTTGCCCGGTTTACGCTTTCAACTATCGACTAAAATCACATTCTGGTGTATAATGTAAAAGTGCAAAGTGCGAAATTCAAGCTTACAAAATACATTTAGATAAGTGGTATTTTTTTATGAGTTTAAATTGGAGTGGATGGTATGTTAGATGTAATTAAAAGAGATGGTAGCAAAGCGCCTTTTAATGCTTCGAAGATTTCAGAAGCAATTTTAAAGGCAATGCGCTACGGTAGCGGGATCGTTAATGAGAAAGTCGCCCACGAAGTAGCAAAAGAAATAGAAAAAGAATACGTAGAAACTGGACAAGCACCATCAATTTTACGTATTGAAGAATCTGTGTTCCGGAAGTTATCAGAACGCGGACATGAATCAACAGCACGTGCATATGAGGGTTATCGGGCGATTCAGCAATTTAAGCGCCAAGCAAACACATCTGATGATAGTATTTTAAGCTTGGTTAATTTTGTTAATAAGGATGTCATGGAAGAAAATTCGAATAAAAACCCCTTGATTGCATCAACTCAACGCGATTTGATTGCCGGCGAGGTGTCGAAGGACATCACCCGCAGGTTAAAGCTTCCAGCTCGTATCGTCCAGGCTCACGATGAAGGTGTTTTACACTTTCATGATATGGATTATTTCATGCAATCAATTTTTAATTGCTGTTTAATTAATCTTAAAGATATGTTTGATAATGGAACAGTCATTAATAAAAGAATGATTGAAACGCCAAGAAGTTTTCAGGTTGCATGTACAGTAATGACACAGATTATTGCTCAAGTAGCAAGTAGCCAGTATGGTGGACAATCAATTGATATCCGTCATCTTGGTAAGTATTTAAGAGTAAGTCGCAACAAGTATCGTGAGTTGCTACAAGACACCATTGAAGATGAGTTGGAACTTGATGAAGCTGTTGAGAAATTAACTGGGAAGGAATTATCATCTGGTGTGCAAACGATTCAGTATCAAATCAATACGCTGATGACGACAAATGGTCAGAGTCCTTTTGTAACCTTATTTTTAAATATGGATGCAGATGATGAGTATGCGCCTGAAATTGCGGCGATTATCGAAGAGATATTGCGCCAACGGATGGTTGGAATTAAGAATGAGAAGAGTATTTATACAACGCCAGCATTTCCCAAATTAATTTATGTCTTACATGAGAATAACTGTTTAGATGGAGGCGTTTATGATTATTTGACTGAGATTGCTGCTGAATGTAGTGCAAAGCGTCTATATCCAGATTATATTTCTGCGAAAGAGATGCGTAAAATCTATGAAGGCAATGTATTCTCACCAATGGGATGCCGTAGTTTCTTATCACCATTCAAAGATAAAGATGATAACTACAAGTTCGAAGGGCGCTTTAATCAAGGGGTCGTAAGTTTAAATTTACCGCAAATCGGAATTATTGCTAATGGTGATGATGCTCGTTTTTGGTCGTTACTTAATAACCGTTTAAACTTATGTTATGAAGCTTTAATGTGTAAGCATGAATCACTAAAAGGAACTTTATCTGATGAATCGCCGATTCATTGGCAGTATGGCGCCATTGCTCGCTTAGAATCAGGTCAAGTTATTGATGAATTATTAAAAGATGGTTATTCAACCATTTCACTAGGCTATATCGGCTTATATGAATTGACGAAGCTGATGACAGGTGTT
>Ga0123355_10017147_pt1 | contig 11435 bp, 6 predicted proteins | sample TergutEmb28metaG_3_FD_89872 | JGI IMG/M metagenome (GOLD analysis project Ga0123355, IMG submission 89872) | Embiratermes neotenicus P1 segment gut microbial communities from Petit-Saut dam, French Guiana - Emb289 P1 | ecosystem: Host-associated > Arthropoda: Insects > Digestive system > Gut ...
ATGTTTTGTGTATATTAGGTTATTTTTATGGTGTGGGGGGGAGGGTGAGTGGGGAGGGGAGGGGGGGGAGAAGCAATTGGTGCGGCCGCCTCGGACAACAGAGTCCAGTAGGCGACAAAATAAATATTTTGAATGAAAAAATTTAAGTCTATTGCACTACGAAAATTCTAAACTATTGAAACGCATACAAGCAAAATCAACAAATAATATGTTTCCTGAAAAGGTTCATAATACCTGTTAAGGGCACCTGTTGTGATTACTCGCTCTGGTGGCCAGGAATCCTAAGTAGGACACTCCCTAAGATAACAGCGTAAAGGGTCACGAATGCTACCTTACCCGTCCATGCTAATAGACAACTTGGGAGGGGGCAAATGGGTCAATTCCCCCCTCCCCAATATTTTTTCTACCTAAGACTTTTTTTCACTACTAAGTTCAAGAAAGACCAAAAACATTGGTGTAAGAATGGGGGAAATGGGTGTGTTTATATTATGGACTGGTTCAAACCTACCTTCCCTGTCTGTCTAACTTGACTCCTAATACCCATTGGCGATTTTGCCCCCTCCCACCCCCAAGTCACACCTATGCAGACAATATAAAAAGACCAGCAACGTTACCCATGACAGTGGGTAATGTCAGATTCGTCAGGCGGATGATTCTGGCTGAAGTGTGGCGAATAAAAGACAGCTGTTAACGTGTTCTGCCGTGTACTGCTTCCAGTCTGAGCTTTGCACCGGCATCTGCGGCATCCGTGTTCCAATGAAAACGACGTAATGAAATGCAGAGGGCGTAGGTACTAAGCAAGTGTCACATAATTGCAGGGACGCGGAGAGAACTGAAGGAAATGATGAACACGGTCGTTAATCTCCCAGTGCACCAACCAGGGAAGGAAGAATATCGATAAATAATTTCTACTTTTTTATGCAAGATAATTCTGGGAAGGAATTTGAACTTTAGTAGCCTAATATTACAAAGACAGCGCGTTCTACGGCGTAGGTCTGCGGCTGCTTGCTTGCTGGTTTTGCGGGTTCGAATCCTGCGGGTGGCATGGAAGTTTGTCTCTTGTGAGTATTGTGTATTTTCAGGTGGAGGTCTCTTCGACGGGCCGATCCCTAGTCCAGAGGAATCTTACCGAGTGTGGTTCGTCTGTGTGTGAACTCGAAACCTCAACAATGAGGCGCCAAAAAATATCAGACAATTGTTTTGCAGAATTTTAATGTCCAGACTTGGGTTAATATCGAGTGAAGTATTTACTAATCTTTTGAAGCATAGTTGTTACTTCATATACCACCAGATTTAACAGTCAAAATTTTTACTTTATACTCACAGAGTGCATTTTCTCACGGTCCTCACAGCAAGCAATGATTATCTCCTTGTACAGCAATAACTTGTGGGTATTTTTAAACTCATATTGAGTTGTTCGCTTAGCGGTACGAACTGAATCTTTATATATAATTCAAGTTAATCTTAGTCTTTAAAACCGTTCCGTGGCTGATGCGGTTAATCGTCGACCTCTCACCGCGGAGGCCAGGTTTCAATCACAGGTCACTCCGTCTGAGATTTGTGATGGGCAGAGGGGCACTGGAATGGTTTGATCTCCAAGTACTTCTGTTTTCCCCTGTCAGTATCATTCCACCAATGTCCCATACTCATCTTCATCTACATGTTGCTTTTACCAGAAGGACAACCGGGCGAAGCCTGGGAATCTTCCAAAAAGCAGCAGAGTAGTTTATGTTATGACTCGGACTGTGTAGCTATGAATGAAGTGACAGAGGGAGCTGTAGAGAGACTGGATGCAGTGTCGCGCAGTGCCTGCGAGGACCAAGAAAAACATGAAGGAGATCAGTGATAGCGAGTCTTTTGGGAGAGATTTAAACTTGTGGCCTCCTGAATACAAGCAAGAAATGTTACTGCATACACAGGCATATTATGAAATGTAAACCTATCTAAATCGGAATACATTCCATACGTGAAGCTGAAACCTGCTTAAACCATAACAAAGAATTTTCTCTCAACAACTCAGAATTGAATGTGATTTAGAATTGTAAGATTTGAGATTGGCATGCCAGTGTGAAAACTTACATTGTGGTCTTCTGGTTTATGACACCATTTATTCTTGTAGGCAGATACTAGCGGTTCGGAGGAGCTTGTTAAATCTGTTCGAAAATAGAGTGTAAGATGGAGCCCGTATGTCACCGCTAAGCGTTGATACCCACCTACCAGAGTACATAGTGTCTTTGATGTTTGTGTGACCGTGCATCACCTATATAATAATATAAACAGCCAACTAAATACAACAATAATAATTTTATTAATAATTTCAATCAGCTCAACATGTTTCGGGCGATAATTTCGCCCATCCTCAGGAGCACTAGACTGTGCTTACAGCTTGTGGTATAATGCACCGACGATGCTGCAGCATCGTAGGTGCATTATACCACAAGCTGTAAACACAATCTAGTGCTCCTGAGGATGGGCGAAATTATCGCCCGAAACATGTTGAGCTGATTGAAATTATTAATAAAATTATTATTGTTGCATCTAGTTGGCTGTTTATATTATTATACATAGTGTCTGTCATAAACCGAGAAGTGAGAATACGATATGAAATTGCCTCCTACAAACGGAAAAAAGTAACACTGAAGTTAAAATAGATTGCGTGTATTTTACTCTTTTATATTCGTACTAATATTAACTTTCAAGGGTAATTTCTTGCGGACTCCATGTCAGTATTAAATACAGAGCATGACGTCTGTTCACAATACAGTTCGTGCACAAGTGCAACATTGTTTGTCTATAACAACAAGAGTGTTAACCGAATATAAGGCGTTAGTCTTTATGTGGATGTTGGTGTATCTAAAAGATTATGGTGCAGTGTATCCAAGAACGAGTATTCCCTTTACAAACAGGAAAGGCATAGAAGAAGAATGGCCCTTGGCAAAACATATAGAGTACAATTTAATTGGCTACTTTAGAAAGGAAAAGAAAGAAAGAAACAAACAAACAGGAAAATATTTAAATAAAATGTGTGGTTTGCGCGTGAATAATGATGGCAAGCGCGGGCGACTGTGCAGTAGGTACTTGTGTCAGACGCAAGCTGATCTGCACCGGAAAGTTTGTGGGTGGCTTGGGGTTCCGATGTAAGGAGATTACTTAACGTAGCGGTCGCTGGGCAGCACTCATTTCTCGCATTCAGCAGGTTCCGGAATCAAATCTCGGCTCGTTAATCGGCTAACCCGACCGTGGGTTTTCGTGGAGATACTGTTCCTTCAAGTAGATAACGTGGTAGAACCACAAGTTCCGTCACGACATTTACTTCCCACATCCTCTGTAATTCATTATTCGCTAATCATGTTTTTAGCTCCTTGTGACGTCAGACGTTGAAAGCGTAGTTAGATTATCCATGAACAAATTAGTGCAAGATTGTGGTGTACTTACTGCGTGTAAGTGTAAGGCTGGGTAGGAGGCTGATACGCCCGAAACCTATGACACTTTTTTACGCTTTTTTTTCGCATATCGGTTTCCACACAGAAACTTCTTTACTGCATTGTACTTCGTATCCACGAAGAAGAATAATTTACGATATACTTACCGGTGGCTGGGGGTTCAGTTGAAAAAATGATTTGTATACGAAGGGCTAAGCGTTGCTCTACTGTCGTTTTGTGTGGTCTGTATGGATGTTTCGAATGGATGGCAGCAATGGAAGATGCCCTCGTCGGCCCAAAGGAAGGGATCTCATTTGTCCCGGGTTTTCCGGGAAGTCCCAATTTTTTGGTTTTAAAGAGCTCTCTCTCGGTGTCCGGCAAAATTCAGTTTCAGACGTCAGAGTCCCGGGGCTTTCCAAGCCATAAAACACCATATACCTTACAAAGTATACGAAAATTTTGACTTCCCAACTGTGGGAGAAAGCATCTATAGGTGTAGGGCCGTCATCAACTAGCGACTAGCAGGAATGAATAGGAGAGGAAGATATGTACAGCAAAACCAATAAGTGAACTGAATGTCTGAGATATTTTTTTTACTGTTCATGTTTCGAATCTGTATGTAGTAATTTTGTTATCCGAGTTATTTCGTTCCGGCAGTACTAATAAATTATTCCACCTTTTTTCACTGCATGAAGAGTTAAAGATCTTGTCTTCTGTGCCACCTAAATGTTATTAAATGCCTCGGTCTTTGACTTTTGAAGAATAGGGTCCTCCCCCAGAGTCCGAAGAAAATCCCGAGACAGCAGCGTTGTTTTGTGCATGAAGTTATTCTGTAATGTGTAGTAATTTAGCATAAGTGAAGCTGTCTCTCCAGAACTCTTCAAGTTGCGTAATTTGACGAAGTTTGTTTTTAAAAACTGCACATTTAAATTTCAGTGGGCTCATCTTATAATATTTTATTTGCGCTCATATCGTAGATTATATACTCTTCCCGGAATCTGAAGGTAATTTTGAAGATGAAATTTTGTAACTTAGAGGATTTTTTTGCCCCTCCGTTCTATGGCGCTACGGCCCAACGCGAGCCATGGCCACATTCTTGAGGTTTCTAGATCACACACAACGACGCACCAGATTCGGTAGGACTCCTCTGGGTGAGTCATCAGCCCAACGCAGAGATCTCTCCCTGACAACACACAACACTTCCAACAGACAAACAACCACGCTCCCGGCAGAATTCGAACCCACAATCCCAGCAAGCGAGCGGCCGGAGACCTATACAGTGCATATGTCTCAGTAATTTTTTGTTTGTTCGTTTGTTTACAGAACCCGCTGCTACTGTTGGTGCCGATGCTGGCGCCGTCAGCGGTAGCCAACAGACGCTTCCCGTGTCGCAGCCTGTTATATCGCAGGATTTAACGCCATCACCGTCTGTAAACAATGCCTCCCCTACAATCGACAAGACAGAAACTGTCGACCAGTCTCCTGATCCTCCTAATGACGATGTTTTCTGGGATGTAACCGGATCGCCAACAGAAAGGCTGTCATCAGATTCACAAGAAAGTGCCGTGTCATCTTTTTCCCCAACCCGAAATTATGTCTTTGAAGAAGAAACACTTCCCAATACAGCTGGTAGCAATCAGTCATCATCTTCCCACATTGAAATGTCCGGAATCCTTATTAGCATCGACGGTGTGCCCACATTTGAACCAAACACGAAACCCTCTTCCCTACAATCAAGTAGGGTCGATGAAACGATCTCCTTCGGCCCAACAGGCGTTTCTTCCAATCTTCATGAAATCATATCCACTTCAATATTACAAATCAGCAGCGACAAAACCACACATATAAATAGGTCTGACATACAAGGATTGGTTTCTTCAACATCCACTATTCCAGTTGAACAACCACCAACCTCTTTTACCTCCCTAAGTAACAACGTGTCCCAACAACAAGTTACTGACAACGCAACCAGAAATTCTGAACGAGGTGTTTCTTCTCCTCCGCATTCTCTGCGACCTGAAGGCAAGAAGCAGGATATATATCACGGCCCATTGGAATCAGGTGATCCATATGCCCACTGGGACAGTGACAGTGAGGAACAGGAACATGAGATGGAATTGCAGCGCCTGCCAGAACTTACCAAGGAGGAACTGGAACATGATGAAGACGACAGTGCTGTGGTTAGGACCTTGGGGAACACTGTGGATGTAGATGTGGGACCTCCAACATCACCCTCCCCTTCAACGCCGACAAATGGTCGCAGTTATTTACTCCTTCTCGCTGGAAATTCAACAATAGTTCAGCTCCGCCAGAAGGACTTTGCAAAGTACTTGAAGCTGAACCTAGCAGCAAGGCTATCACTTGAATATGATGATGTGAGGGTGAATCGTGTGGTTTTGGCACCTCCACAGCTATTAGTGAACGTCAGTGTTGTGACACCATCTGAAGCTGCAGCAGCGATCAGTTCTGAGGAAGTCATCAGCGAAGCTGCACTTGATGACGCCGTACTTAAAGAAGAGGAACCATTACATATGCTGGCTGAGACTAATGCAACATTATTGGAGTTATCTGGGGAAGAGTACCATGTAGTTAGATTGCTGTCACTCCATTCTCATCCGTCAGAGAAGAAGGTGGAAATTGAAGGTGACCTGCCCTCTACAGCTACAATAATCAGTGACCATCAGAGCAGCACTGAGTTAATCATCTACACTGCTATAGGCAGTGTATGTACGCTCGTTATACTTGCAATACTTTTCATGACTTTCAGTCGGTATCTGAGGACATTTCATGTACAATGGCCATGGCAGAGGCCAAAATCTCTGTATTCTTCATGGACTCTGCCATCAAGCCACGTACGACACAGACGCATGGATGAATATCCATCGGCAACAGTTGTCCCACCAACAGTGATTTATTCAGGGTCCTTTGCAGCCAGAGCAGCAAACTCATGGGTAGACGAATACCACAGTCAATCCAGCATTGTTCTAGCAGATGATGCATGCAGCACAGCTATGCTGGGAGTTGGGGCACTGAAATTGCCAGCGGGAAATCTATTGTACACAGACTTGGAGATGGGTGGTGCAGCTGGGAACGTCATCATGGGCCACAACACTGAGACACTGAGCATGCAGCGACATCAGAGCCCTAGTAAGCTTCACATGTTTAGTTGCAGACCAGGCAGTATTGTGATCCCTGCAGTTGTACCACATCACCAGGTCAGAAGAAATCTTCAGGTGACTAAAGACAGTCATCCTCTTGATGTCGGGATCAGGGAGGACTGCAAACTGGGCCATGACAATCCTAACTACCTAACATAAACTGGAACTGCTGAGGTTTTAAAGTTGTGTGGAACTCAGAAATTGTAGTCTTCAGAAAACTTAGCTGCCTCTCAAAGGTGTTGCTGGTACAGGACTAAAATGCTCTGCACATGTGCCACTCAGCTCTTCTGTCCAGAATTCACATGCTCACTACCAACATTAGTTCATACAGTGCCTCCCATACATTTTCAATTATATTGAGCAACATAACTGAACAAATTTCGTATCATTGTATTGAACTGAAAGACTGAGTGCATTTTCTCCCTGTTCACACTTACATTGTGCAGTACATTTAGTTTTTATATAATTATGACATGAGGAGGTTGTGGACAGAGGAAACATACTCTGATTCTCACACTTCTGTTTACTATTCTTTTTTGTCAAAAGAAATGCAAAAGAAAGGAAGATGAAGAATTCATATTAGAGAATTGTTCAAGAAGAGAAATTTATATTCTAATATACTCCTTCATGAACTATTTATTGACAGAATGGACTATGAAACCTTAAATGTTTTTGATTGAAATAGAATTGCTGTAAGGAGTACTGATGTTTTGCAGGAACAAGCTACTTTCATCTTCAGGATGACACTGCAAAGTGTCATAAGCTAGAAGACCTTAAAACTGGACTTCAGATATGTTTGCCCAGTATTATTGGCGACATCCACAGACACAAAATGCATCAGCACAATATGCCCAAATATTTGCTGTCAATTTTAACTTCTGATTTCAGTTTTCAAAATTACACAATATATGCAATACTCATTCAGCACATCGAGCGTCCATGTCACTAAATGTGTTTACTGTGAAATGCAACTGAACATGTATGGGAGACCTAACAGTGCTGAGTGAAGGAGTCCTTGATCAATGTTTTCTGCTAGGTAGACAACTACCACATCATTCACATAAGTTTTCTTGAAGTGTGGTTCTCACGGTGGTGTTGTTGAGGATTCAAGTCTCCTAGGATGTTATGCTGTCAGTAGGTAAACAGTTGCCAGCATATTGAAGGACTGTAGTGTCTTCATCTTCAGGATCAAGCAATACTGCTGTCTGACCATGAAGATGAAGATACTAGAGTCCTTCAACATACTTTGATCTGTTTATCCAGTGGTGCAGCATAACATGGCAGAAGCACTGAATCAGCGTATCTTCTTGACATCTGCTGTGGAACTTGTTTCAGTAGGCTGTGTGAGCCAGAACTGAGAATAAACGACAAGTTCCTGTCTTGTTCAAAAGTGAATGACAGAGAAAATTAATCTTCACTGGAAATCTGATATGACTTTCACCAGCAACATTCTGCAACCGAAGCAGAAACTGTATCACACTTGATTATGTGTCAGAACAATGAACAGAAAAATCTTATGGAAGGTCACATAACAAATGTCAATAAAATGTATGTGTACCATTTATGCTTTGTACATCCTTGAATCCTTGTGTACTTTGTTATCTGGGTCATGTATTTAGTCATATAATCCTATTTTCAATATGAATTTCATCAATGATAGGCATAACATGCTTACTATGGAATTTGAAAATTCATCAGTAGGATATAAATTTTACTTCTTAGTTTTATGCATACAATTCCAGTTAACAAGCTTTAAATATATGTCACATAAAGAGTTTTGAATTATTTGATCTGTATGTGAATGGTAGATATGTAGCATGTATGTCTTTGAAACATGTCAAGAATAAATTATTAGCTCTAACCATACTTGTGTTGTAGAATAAAACCAAAATTTGTTTGAAAACAGAACTTATAAATTTGTTATGTACATAGCTATCATACTGTATAATATTTAAGCCAAGTCATGTGAACTATGAAGAACTTGGAATGTTTTGTTGAAATACAAAGATATTTAGGAAAGGATTACAAAGATGTGTATAATCTAAGGAGTCTTATTTATTATGCCAGAGGATTTTTTTTTTACCCTTTTGAGCATTTTTCCATGGAAGCTTATCCCCCATAACTGGATTGGGATCAGCATTACCACCAATTAGAAGTCATCTAGTGAACCCTCTAGAAACTTTGTGTCTTTGTACAGAAGTTCTTCTTGCATTAGTAGCCTTATTAGCAACACTAATGTATGAGTTCTGATATTTACACAGTAGTGTAATTGAAAAGTCCAGTCTTCTGGGATGTGACATTGCATTGCTGGGTGAGTGGTACCCAGTGTTTTGAAGGAATACCCTTCCTTCATCTCGAAGCATTCAAGTTCCTTGAAGAGTGGTGAATATTGAACCCTTGAATATATAGGCAGCACTTTCCCCAACCTGAGCCCTTGAAGATGGAGGCAACATTTTTTTTAAAGACTTCAGGTATCACTTACCTACTGACCCAGAAGATCAGAATTTTCAAATACCAATGTAATTTTCCAACTTTAAGTGACCCAAGTGCTTCAATGTTTTAATTATTTAAAATAGACCACTGCTTCAGACACTTGTCCTCTAAAATTAAGCAACTATCATTACATTCTAAACATTGAAATACTGTGTCTGAAATATCTGGCAATGGCATTCATTAGCTCCTGATTTGATAAACATATGTACATTTTATAGTCAATAATACCAAACAGGTAGTACTATGAATTCAGAATATCTGTGTAAGATCTGAAGCTTTCACACTGACTGATATCAGTACAATGAAATCATCCCAGCAAGCAATCTTGTTAGTATGGTGTAAAGTCCCAATATTCTGGTGACTGCGTCTGGTTCCACCTAAAGAGAGGTATGTGAAGAGTCATGCAGTTATTTTCTGTGAATAACTATTGTTGGTACCACACAGGGGTTCAATTCTGTGTGTTGTGAGACCTTGTAATCATTACTGGAAATAAAGTTATGAGCAAAAGTCTGTAGAAATACTATGCTATACTATTTATTGTGTTTTCATAGAAATAAATTTCATACATTGCACTGGTACCTTTTATGCCTGAAAGGACCAGCATCTTGAGCTCTGGATAAATTACTTTACGAATCATATGGAAAGAACCAATGCCTCCCCGTGAAAAAACCCTGTTAAGAAATATTCACAAGGCGAGATGCTTCCTCTGGAGACAAAACAATCTGGAGGTAAACTACTCCCCCACTCGGATCTCCAGGGGGGGTGTTTCTAGAGGAGGTACCACGCAGCAGGAAAAGGGACATTTTATTGGGTACGTGGAATGTTAGGAGCCTGTATAGGGCAGGTTCACTTATGGCAGCGGCCAGGGATATAGCCAGGTATAAATTAGATTTAGTGGTGGTGCAGGAGGTTAGGTGGGACAAAGGGGACACAGTAAGAGCAGGGGACTATAATTTTTTTATATGGAAAAGGAAATGAAAATCATCAGTTGGGAACAGGATTTTTTGTACACCAAAGAATAGCATCAGCAGTTAAAAGAGTATAGTTTGTTAGCGATATGGTGTCATATATAGTTCTGAGAGGTCGCTGGTGTAATATCATAGTTCTAAATGTGCATGCACCAAGTGAAGAGAAAAGTGATGAGGCAAAAGATGGTTTTTATGAGGAATTAGAGCAGGTGTTTGATCATTTCCCTAAGTACCACATGAAAATTCTATTAGGAGATTTTAATGCAAAAGTGGGGAGGGAGAACGTTTTCAAACCAACAATTCGGAATGAGAGTCTACATCAGCATAGTAATGACAATGGTGTGAGAACAGTCACCTTTGCCACACGATGTTCCCCCACCGAAACATTCATAAGTACACCTGGACCTCTGGATGGGAAGACTCACAACCAGATTGATCACATACTGATAGACAGGAGACGGCATTCGAGCATACTAGATATACGAAGTTTCAGGGGAGCTGACTGTGATACTGATCACTATCTGGTGGTTGCAAAATTAAGGGAAAGATTAGCTGTATGTAAACAAGCCACACAGAAGTTTGATGGGGAAAGGTTTAATGTGAGGAAGCTAAATAAGCTGGGGGTTAAGGAAAAGTATCAGATTGAGATTAGAAACAGGTTTGCAGCTTTGGAGAACTTAAATGGAGACGAGAACATTAATAGGGCTTGGGAAGACATTAAAGAGAATATCAAAACCTCAGTTAAAGAGCGCCTAGGTCTGCATGAATGGAAGCAGCATAAACCATGGTTTGATAAAGATTGTGTAGATTTCTTAGATCAGAGGAAGCACGCTAAAATGCAGTGGATATAGGATCCAAGCCAAAGCAATGGAGATAATATGAACAATGTAAAACGTAATGCTAGCAGACATTTTAGGAACAAAAAGAAGGAATATCTGAAAGCTAAAATTGAGGAACTTTAAACTAACAGTAAGGTCAACAATGTCAGGGACTTGCATAGGGGCATTAATAACTTCAAGAAGGGATACCAGCCTAGAACTATTATAGTAAAGGACGAGAAAGGAGAGTTGGTTGCAGACCTCCCCCCCCAGTATTATGGCAAGGTGGAGGAACTATTTCTCCCAGCTATTGAACGTACATGAGGATAATGACATTAGGCAGGCAGAAATACACACAGTAGAACCACTAGTGCCTGAGCCAAGTGCTTTTGAGGTTGAGTTGGCTATTTGAAAGCTAAAAAATCACAAATCACCAGGTATTGATCAAATCCAAGCAGAATTGATTAAAGCAGGGGGTAGGACAATTTGCAGTGTGATTCATAAACTTATTATTTCTATTTGGAATAAGGAGGAATTGCCTGAAGAATGGAAGGAGTCGATCATAGTACCTATCTA
>Ga0123355_10017148_pt1 | contig 11434 bp, 14 predicted proteins | sample TergutEmb28metaG_3_FD_89872 | JGI IMG/M metagenome (GOLD analysis project Ga0123355, IMG submission 89872) | Embiratermes neotenicus P1 segment gut microbial communities from Petit-Saut dam, French Guiana - Emb289 P1 | ecosystem: Host-associated > Arthropoda: Insects > Digestive system > Gut ...
ACCTGGATTTCATAGTTGTCCTGCGCCAGTGCGCCGGCCGACGCGAACAAAAGGACAGTGAGGATCGAGCCCACAAGCGTCGTGACATGGTTGCAATGATTGCAAGTCATGCGAATCCGAGATTGTACCGGTGCCCTCATTCCGCGCCCAGTGGAGCAATTTCGAAACTCAGCGGTGAGACACCAGATTTAGCCGCTGAACAATTTCTTAAAACATTGGAGTCTGCCGTTCCTGCGAGCGTTGCACGTGCTTCCACCTTGCCGCAAATGAATGTCCTCGCCGTAAAGCACATGCGGGCAATCGGCAAAGCGTAAGGGCTGCATGAGCAAAACCCCTGGCTTGGCTTCGTCATCGCCGTCCGAGGCAATCACCCTGCCTTTCACAATATCCTATCGCTCGCGCTCGAAGATGCTCGGCGGCGGTGAGACATGGACATCCGGAGCCGTTTGAGCGGCGATAACGGATCCAAAAACCAGAACGATGCCCACTTGTCTCACGGCAGCAGTTTACGCCGAACCGCGATAAGCAATTACGCGCAAGTGCCCTCGAAGGTTCCGCGCGATTTCGCAGTCGGGAGGGGCCGTCCCACCGCCGCAACTGGCGATTCGCGGGTCGCAGAAAAACCAATTCGCTTCGTCGGAGCATTCGGAAATCAGGACAGGTGTTGAGGAGGGTTTCAAGAGTACGGCAGGAGCGGAAAAATGCTTCTCTTTGGCGGCGACGATAGGGTCGCTCAAAAAGCGCCTCACCGAACAGGTTCCCCTGTAATCCGCTGGATTGCGCGCTTCAGGAGTTTTCAATGGGGCAAAGGGGGCACATCCAGAACAAAATCACGTTTGCTGTCATAAATGAGCTGAATAAACCGCCGGAGACGTCACCAGGATTCTCGCGCCGCGACGGGATTTTGGCTTTCGCGAATGACAATCTCGACATCGCGGTCAGGCGCATTCCGCAAATTCAGTGGACGTCGCCTGAAAATCCTTACAGTTGTCATCTGCCAGGACGCGGCGGGCATCCGCGGCCCCGGACTGACCGACCTCGAAGGTGTGCAGCAGCACTCGCAAGTTGCGCACAACCTGAAATGGATAATTTTACCCTTATCAATTTACGGTTCTTTTGCTCATCTCAGGTTGCGGCATCCCGATGTTCCACAAAGAAACGCCTTGGTTTGGTCGGAACGCATGTACCTCTCAAGCTCAGTAAGGCCATGAGGCTAATTTTGGAACCACCGCCTGGCATACAATACAGAACTTTGACCATGGGACCACTTCCAGCCGTCGAAGATCGATCTGTTTCCCACAACCAACACAGTTGCCATAAGTCCCCTTGTGTATTCGATCGATGGCTAAAATGATTTCTTCACGATTGTGTAACAGGCGCTCCTTCAGAACATTCGCTGAAGACCCCCATTTTGCGCTCCACGTTGAATCGGAATCGCCTTCGTCGGTGCTAGGCAGCTCTTGTAGAATCTCCGCAAGCTGAAATTTGAGGTATCTCTCAAGCCGGGCAACCTCCAAGTGGTTCAATTTTTGTACCTCCTCACGGCTGCTGAGCACCTGAGTTCAGCGGAATCTGCTCAGCGGCTTTCTCAAACAAGCTCACTTCTAAATTTTCCATCTTCTCAAGTTGGTCGGTCTGGTCATTTGGACGCGACAGATATGTCAAGCAAACGTCTGAGGAACCGGCTGGTTTTGTGGTTGGGAGTCCCACGGCTGCCTTTAGTTTGCGATGTCGCAACCGCTCGCTCCAAACCACCAGTAAGAGAGACGCAACCGATGACAGCCAATAGATCCGGTCGCGTTCCCAATCCAGTTCCACTACGGAAACGATCAGACATACAAGCATGATCACTCGCCAGATGGTTGCTTTCATTGTTGTACCAATCCTGCTTCCTTTCTGAACACCCGCACCAAGTGCCACCAGGAACTTGCTCGCTCTAACTTCATGGCGCAGGTTCATCCACACGTAAGAGCATGCCGCTGCCTGCCAGCAGTTTCACGTTGCCTTTGTGCGCGAGCAAGGTAATTTGGCCGACTGGATCCTTGCGACCGGCGTGCGTAAGACTGAGGTTCGGCAGGCCGTAGAGGCCGCAGGCATCAGAAGAGAACACCCATAGCGCCTGTGGTTGATCGTTGCCAGCGACCTCACCTTCGCATTTCGAGCCCGGTCTTGAACCCGGCTGAACCAGCACACCGCTGCCGAACACCGATTTGCCGACAATATTCGATCCGTGCGCCACGACGCCGCCCCGATACACCGTTTCTCCTCCGATCTGATCAGTGGTCCATGCGTTCTCGGAAGTTCCACGATCGGGCCCGCTCTCCGGAATCTGCGCTTGGGATACATCCATCATCGACGCCAATGCCCTTAAGTTCGTTGTCGTGGCGATACGATCTTTTCCGGTTTTCAGCGTGTCGAAGCGCAAGGAGATCTCTCCTGCAATTGCCTTGTCCCCTGGTCGGGCCGAGACCACGCGACCGATGACCTTTGCACCGGCATGTATCTTGCGGCCCTCGGGCAACGGCACATCTTGCATAACTCGAGCACTGACTTGCTCGCCCGCTCGCGCCCTGTCGGAGCGCAGGGAGGAATTCAACTGCACCGGCAGGATGGTTCCTGCGGGAATCTTGTCCTGGCAGAACAAGGGCGTGGACAGCGCGATTAGAGTGACAAACAAAAGCTGTTTCATGGCGAATACCCGTTGGGTTGCGTCATAAGCAGCGCCTCTTTGCTTTAACCGTTACTTTTCCTGGTTCTCGATCGGGATCGCGTGTTGTGTAGTCAGCTTCACCGAGATAATTTTCCTCGAACAAAGGACTGTCACTCAGGAAATAGACCGTTCCGATGCCGAGTTGCAAAAGGATTGTTTTATCCTGGGGCGCGAGCTGCTCCGCGGCATCTTTGCAGCAAAGAACAACTCTGCTCGCAGGTGGGAGCCACTTCAGCACGCTGGATAGCTCACACGGAGGAATTGGGAGGCAGTAGGACATGGATTCGGACCACCTGCTGAAGCCATGATCGACGTGCATGTCGAAAATCACGAGGCTTGGACATTGTTCCGCCCATGTCAAAAGCAAGTGATCCGGAATTGCGACGTACTTGATTCCACCCGGCGCTCTTGGGGGGCAAAACATGCGTCTTTCATCGAGCAGTGTGCTCCCCACGAGGACTGCAGACGCACAGACGGAATAGAAAACGATAAGGATCAGGATCTGTCCCATACGCTCTGGCGAATTCTCTCCGACATCAATGGTCGGGATTTCTGCATTTGCTGCGCCTGTCCGCATTTGCGCGGTGTCGGACGATGTCTGCTCCCACTTGCCCTCCGATTCATCTGGGCTGATGCAGGACCGTTTTGGCATCAGTGGATGACTCCGCAAACGGTCCTGCGCCTCGAAAAGCACGCTAACTTTCGTTTCGTGCTATCACCTCCGCTGTTTTTTTCTGTCCTCCGGTTCCACACTGCAACGCCTCTATTTGCTCCCGCCGAACGCGTAGCCAATCGAGACGCCATAGCGAACGGGATGGCCCGAGCTGAACTCCACGTTGTTGTTAATGAGGTACAGCCGCATCTCCGGCCGAACAAAGAAATTTCCGTAGGGGTAGAAGCGAACACCTCCGCCGAAGTTACCCATGAAATGGTTGCTGCTTATGTAATTGGTGCAGTTGCCATAAAAGTCGCAGTTGGAGTAGGCGTTCGAGTAGAAGCGAATACTTTCTCCGCCGATTCCAGCCAGCGCCTCAGCTCCAAAATACTTATTGAAACGGCGTGCGTACATGGCATTAAAGGAGTAAAACAGCGGCCGGTACGGGACTTGGCCGCCATACAAACCCTGGCTCCCTTTCCAGTTCAGCTCGGCTTGCACTCCCAGTTTTCCCTGGAGGAGCGGCTTGAAGAGAACATCTCCGTTGAACCCCACAAATGCGCCACCGCCCTCAACCGGCTGCCCGCCGGCACCGAAATTGTTGCCCGGCGAGACAAGCGATCCGCCCGCGAAAGCAACATCGATCTGTTGCGCTCGGGCTAATGCGGCGAAAGAACAAATCCAACCCATCACTGCAACTGCAATTAGCCTTGTCATGTGGCCTCCATCCGTAGTGATTTATTCCAGAGGAATTACCTCCTACTCCGGCACCGTCTTTCACATCTGTCCACCGCTTACTGCTGACCAGCGTTAGGAGAGCGAACCGGCGGCCCGAACCATGATCCGGCGGAAGGCGATGGTCACAGGGCTGCCAGTTGGGGGGGCGCGCCTCGAAACCCGTGCGAGTCCTCACCGATACCCCTAAGAGTCGGTATTTGAGAGGTCACCTTCATACGGACAGATAAGCTCCTCGGTCGTTGAATTGATCGGGCTGGCCTTTGGGCCACGAGTACAGGTGGCTGACGTCCACCACGATTTGCCCATCCGGGGCCACTGCGATATGAGCGCGATCCATCGGTCTCGGAGCCGGCCCTTCGAAGTTGATTCCCTCGCTGTCATAGCCGCTTCCGTGGCAAGGGCACTTGAATTTGTTCTCGGCTGGCTTCCAATCAGGAGTACACCCCAGATGCGTACAACGCGCGTAGATGACAAAGAGCCGATCAGGTGTGCGATCCACCCAAACTCGGTACTTCTGCAGATATTTCTCGTCGATGCCCAGCGCATAATCGGCGGGATATCCAATCTTGAAGACGGTAGCCGGTTCAAAGAGCACGCGCGGCAGGAAGAACCGAAAGAATGCGATGAACCACGCCGCCAGAAAGGCCGCGACGCAGCTCCAAACAAACCTCCGCCGACGGCGGTCGACGATCGCGTTGGCCGGACCGACGGAAGATATCCCGGCGGCAGCCACCGCCCTTGAAGTCCCAACGGCAGGAGTCCCGACGTATCGCGAAGGGCCCGGCTTGAAGGGAGATTCTTTGACAGCCGTGTCTATTGCCTGTTGTCCGGATTGCTGTTCTGCATGCATAGCTCCCACCGCCGTTTTGTCGGGGCTTCAGGGCTCCTTTTCACCCTGGGATTGACGAACGACCGTCCGAACGCAGGCGGTGTTCGCCTCGAACGCTCGAGAAGTTTCCTTCTCAGCGATCCGCGAAGTATCTAGTGGCAGCGCACCGAAGGGTGGAGGGACGAACTGGTCCCTCTGCCGATCCATATTGTGCTGCCGCAAAATGAATCACGAGCGGCCTCCAACCATGTGCTTGTGCGGCCACGCGTCCGAATGACAGGGACTGTTAGCTCGCTACAAACCACGAACCCATCGAAGGATTTAAGCGACTGGAGGCGGGCGGTTAAAGTGGAGCCCTTTGACGTGTAGAACAGGAAAGATCTGGGAAGGCGACGTTAAGTGATTCGCAGTCGCGGCAGGCAGGAACGGAAGAAAACTGCTGGGCGGGGCGCTCCATTGCAAACCGGCGCAATTGAAACGCGGGCGTTGATCGTGATTTGATACGGCGCTAATGAACGAGACGCTGCTCGTTGACAAATGTTGCGGAGAAGCGGGCTTCGGAAACTCTGGTGGGACACTGCGAGCCACAACAACTGCCAACAGCGCGGTAATTCCAACAACGGTATAGAAGCGGAATGTTCCGCGTCGGCTGTTTCGGGGATGCCAAACAGGTGACATTCGTTCCCCACCCTTTGAATGATGATTATACGCCGCATTTGGTTGTCGGACAGTCGAACGGGAAAATGGGGCGGGGCGTTGTCATGGAAGGGCGAATGAGAACACATCGCTTCCGGCCGAGATTGCGAAATACTGCTTCCCATTGATCGCATAGCTCATGGGAGAGGCATGGATCAGTTGCCCCACGTGGAAGTGCCACAGCGGCTGGCCCGTGTGCGAATCGAGGATCACGAAATTGGCGGCGTCGTCACCGTAGCCGATCAGTCCCGTTGCCGTGGACATCAGGCCGCCCCAACCCTTATTTCTGCCGATCTGCAGCTCGCGCCAGGAGAAATCGAGGGTGTCCAGGTTGAACGCATTGATGTACGCCTTGCCGGTCTCGTCGACGGCCCGCATTCCAGTTGCGTAATAGCTGTTACCTTCCTCGAAAGGCATGGGCCTCGACTGCAGGGTTGCGCAGGCTTCATACGAGCGGAAATAGAAAGTGTGAGTTCGAGGGTCATAGGTGGGAGAGTACCAGTTCGTCGCCCCGCCATTCGCGGGACAAACGCGAACGCCTTTTTCGTTGGGGATGAGCCCGGCGGGAATCGGTCTGCCATTCTCGTCGACGCCCTTCGCCCAGTTCTGACTGCCCATGAATGACTTGGCAAAGAGGAACTTGCCATTCGTCCGGTCGAGAATGTACAGGAATCCGTTGCGGTTTGCCGTGACGATCAGTTTGCGCGGCTGCCCTTTGAATGTGGCATCTACGATGACTGGCGTTTCGACCGCATCGAAGTCGTACAAGTCATGCGGGCTGAACTGGAAGTACCACTTGAGTGTGCCGCGATCCGGATCGAGAGCCAACAGGCAGCTGGTGTAGAGGTCGTCCCCGGGGCGGACGCTGCCGTCGTAATCAGGAGCCGGATTGCCCGTTCCCCAATAAAGCGTGTTGAGTTGCGGATCGTAAGTGCCGGGCAACCACGTCGTGCCACCTCCATGCAGGTAGCGGTCGCCCGGCCAGCTTTCGTTGCCCTTCTCGCCGGGCCCAGGGATCGTCCAGAACCGCCATCTCTCCTCGCCCGTTTCCGCATCGAAGGCAGCCAGGAAACCCCGCACGCCCGCATCGCCGCCGGAGATGCCGACGATGACTTTGTCTTTCACAATCAGCGGAGCACTGGTCGCTCCGTAGTTTCTGTTGCCAGTGGCGTATGGAACTTCCCAGATCAAATGGCCTGAGCGTGCATCCAGACAGAGCAGGTGCGCGTTGTCGGTTTCCATGTAGAGGCGTGTGCCGAGAATGGCCACCCCGCGGTTGTGATGCTGCCCGGGATCATCGACCAGCCCCTGGGATATGGCTCGCGTGTGATGCCACAAGACCTTCCCCGTTTTGGCGTCAATCGCGTAGGCATCATTGGCACTCGTGATGAACATCACGCCGGCCACGACCACGGGCGTAACTTCTAGCGGGCTGACGACCCGAGGATGAAACACCCACTGCGCCGCCAACCGACCCACGTTGGCCGGCGTAGTCTGAGTAAGGCTGCTGTGGCGGGAGCCCGTGTAGTCGCCGTTGTAGGACAGCCAGTTGTCTGCAATCTGCTTCCGCAGCAAGTCGCTTTGCTGAACCATGATGAGCCCGTTGCCTTCGTCGGTCGTCGCCTGCTGGACCGGCAGAAGCGTCTGCGGTTTGGTTACTTGCCCGTAGGCACTCCCCGCGGATGGGGCGAGAAGGAGGCAAACGGCGGTCGCGATCTGAATGGAACGCCGATTGACTCGAGTGCCGATCGATTGGCGTTGGGTCATCGTGAAGGCTGTCTCCCGCGTGCACCTCATCGGCCTGCCGCATCGGCCGGGCGCGGCTCTCGGCTTTCAACAATCAGGAAACTGACAAGGTCATTCAATTCCCTGGACGAAAGCCGGGTACGGTAGTCGCGCGGCATCAGCGAGCGCCCGGCATAGCACACATCCGCGACGTCGCTCCTCGCCAGCAGGTGAAAGCGACCGTCTTCGGTCTGCAGGGCGAGGCTGAAGGCGTCCTCGTTTCGCAGCACGCCGGTGAGCGTTCCCCCAGCGCGCGTTTTCACCGTGACCACCTGCGACGAAGGTACCAGCGGATTGTCAGGGTTCTCGATGGCTTCCAGAATCGCCTCCCGCGGGCGTGTCCGGCCATAGTTGGTCAGGTTCTGCGCGATAAATCCACCTTTGCCGCGCATCAAGTGGCACTTCGAGCATTCCCCTTTGCCAAAATAGAGTGCCCGGCCGGCATCGACGTCACCGGTGACGGCTGCCTCCGTCCCGGCGTCCGTCGATCGAACGGTATCTGCGAGGCGGCGTACATACTGCACGACCGCCTGGATGTTCGCGTCCCCGATCTGGGCAAATGGCGGCATCCCGCCCTGGGTTCCATCGTGGACGACCCGAAACAGTTCCGAGTCCGAGCGATTCGAGATCTTGGAGCGAGCGACCAGCGACGGAGCCTTGTCGCCGCCGTGTCCATCGGCACCATGGCAGCCGGCACAGTACTCCATAAACCTCTGCGCTCCCGGACCGGCATCACTTCTCGGCAATTGCCCGCCGAGGAGCACCTCTCCTGAAAACAGTATTGCGGCTGCCAGGAGCAAGATTTCACTACAGAAACTAGATGCCTTCCCCCCGCCCCGCGAGCGGACTCGCTTCTCCTTGAGAGCCATGTTGATCGAAACCGGACGATCCGTAACAAGCAACCGACAATAGTATCCGCAACACGGCAAAAATAGTGCCGGAAAACATTTCCCGCCGGTGGCAGCATCTGACCATAGGTGTAAGATGTTCCAGATGTTTGGCGGAGGGTGCTTATGCGTGCCTCTGTTCTGCTCGGTTTTTCCGTTTCCCTCTGTTTCGTCTTCACCAGTTCCCCCATGAAATGCCAGGATGCGGATCCGGTCGGCGGTGTTCGCACACGTATTGTAGGCATTGAAATCCCACCAGTTGCCAATGCCCCGTTCACGGCAAAAATTCTGGTCACCTGGGACCGGCCATTGGTGGGCGGCGGTATGGTGTCGCGGAAATACTATACGCGAGTGGTGCGCGACTCCCAGGGACGTGTGCGCCGGGAGACTCGCGAATTCATTCCCGCCGACTCCAATGCTGAGCCTCCGCTGCGCACTTTCACCATCCTGGACCCGGTCTCGAGCACCCACACCACCTGCACCAAAGCTACGATGAATTGCGCGACCGGCCCGCTACAGGCGCGTCTGAACCTGTCTCACGATGGTGGTGCGCTCTCTGGCGCTGGCTCGAACGTGACGCGTCGAAGCCTTGGCCAGCAGACGATGCTCGGTCTGCCGGTCGTGGGAACTCGCGAAACCACGACCGGTTCCGAGGACCGCACGCGGTTGGCCCTCACTCACACCGACGTGTGGTACTCCCCGGACCTACAGATGGATCTTTCGGTGGATCGGAGCAACCCGCAGTTGGGAGAAGTAACCCTGAAAGTCACTGAACTGGTCCGCGGAGAGCCCGATCCATCGTGGCTTGCGATTCCTTCTGGTTACCAGCTCGTTGGGGGCCGAGGCCAGTAAGCGGAGGGCTGAACCATGATGAGAGATACGACGCGTCCGTTGGCTTTTCTGGTTTCTTCGGTCGTCCTGGCTGTATTCCTGTTGTTTTTCCTGAACGGTTGTGGATCACACCCAAGTGAGGTCAGCACCGGCACGTCTGGCGGTGGTGGTTCGGGCACATCCGGCGGGACCTCCGGAGGAACATCCGGTGGCACATCAGGTGGCACATCCGGCGGTACGTCGGGCGGAACTTCAGGTGGTACGGGCGGATCCGGCGGGTCGGGAGGATCGGGGAACTTTGTCATCCCTGTTGGTTCCCCAAATCTAGCGACTTCCGATGGCGGCAACGCTTCTATTGCTGCGTTTCCACCTGTGCCGTATCAGGGTGTGGTGAATGGAGGTCAATCGCGTGCTGTGGTTGGAGCCAAGGTCTATGTGCTTCAGGTCAACTCCGGCGAATATGGAAATTCGTCGGTTTCGCTGCTGACTTCCGCGACCGGTAACCCCGCCGACTCCATCGGTCACTACGTTCTGACCGGCGAGCATGGCGGCTTCTCGATTGCAGGCAACTATACTTGCACGGCTGGCCACGAAGTTTATGTTTATGCCCGGGGCGGCAACAGCGGGGATGACGGCTCGAACTCTGCGATAGGCTTGCTGGCCTCTCTGGGCACCTGTCCCGAGGCTGGACACTTCAACCACGCCGCACCTTTCATCTTTGTAAACGAGGTAACCACGGTGGCCGCCGCTTTTGCCCTGGCAGGAAAAGCCACAGATGCGACTCACATCACAGGCTCGCAGCGGTCCGGGGGATCGAATGGTTTTGCCAGCGCCGCTGACCTTGCCAACATTGCAACGGGGTTCGCCAACTCCAAGGTGCCTTCAAGACCGGGCAGCAAGGTGCCACAGAGCAAGATTCATACGATCGCCAATATTCTTTCGGCTTGCGTCAACTCTGACTCCCCGACCTCCGCCGGCTGCAGAACGCTATTCGCAAACGCGCGGAGCATGGGCTCTTCTGGCACTACGCCAGAAGACACGGCAACTGCTGCCATCAACATCGCGCGCAATCCTCGCGCCAACATCGCTGCGCTCTTTGGCCTTCAACCCAGGCTTTCGGCTCCATTTCAACCAGCCCTGGAGTCTCAACCGTCGGACTTCGATCTGGCAATCGCTCCCCAAACGGACAACACCTCCATCGCCTCTCTGACACTGCATCACTCGGCGAAATAGCGAACGGGTGGTCGCCCTTTGACCGGGCCGTAGATACCCCGAAATCAATGGATACAATCGGCCAGAACGTTCTTGTTGTTACGGCAGCGGTGGTTGCCTCGCTGCTGTTCATGTTTGGGCTAAACAGAATCTGGCCTTCGGAGAAGCGGCGCGAGCACAACGACCTCGTCGGCTGGCAACTCAGCATTTTGGGCACGACCTACGCGGTCATCCTCGGGTTCATGCTCTACACCGTGTGGACGTCTTACGGCCAGGCCGACTTAAACGTAGATCGTGAAGCGAACTCGGTGGCAGAGCTCTATCGTCTGGCCGGAATGTTTCCTGAGCCGCAGCAGTCACAACTGAAGAATCTGGCCCGGTCGTATGCGGAAGCCGTTGTCAATCGTGAATGGGCGGAAATGGCCAATAATGTGGAGCCGAAAGAAAGCGCTGCCATAGATTCGGAGATGTGGCGCACCGTAAAGTCTGTCCGTGCGGCGTCGCCGACCGAGCAAATCGCCCAGGACCATGCGCTCTCCGAACTGAATTTACTTGGGCAGCACCGACTAACCCGGCTATCGCAGAGCACTACGCGGCTCCCCAACGTGCTTTGGTCGGTGCTTCTGGTGGGCGGAGTCCTCACGATCGTTTCAGCGTGCATGTTCGGGATGCAAGAGGAGAAACTACAGGCGCTCCAGATCTTTTCGCTCTCGCTGCTGGTCAGCCTTTCCCTTGTGGCAATAGCCGATATCCATCGCCCGTTCCGGGGCTTTATCCACGTTCGTGACTACGCTTTTCAACGAGCGCTCGAAAACATGAGAGACGACTAATCGTTCGTGCCTCTACTGTTGACGACACGGCGTTCTCCGAACCTTGGCTGGCACCATCAAAGTTTACGCAGGCGTTGGAGCCGACATTGTCAAATCGTTTGAGCTCATTGACGCTTCTCCGCTTCGGACTTCCAACCCCGGCAGCCTCAATGAATGTTGACCCGATTTTCGACAGCTTGGTCGCGGCCCGGCTTCCCCAAGGACTCGTACAAGGCAAACGCAGCGGATGATGGGCGAAACACGAGATTTTCGAATTCTCGC
>Ga0123355_10017149_pt1 | contig 11434 bp, 9 predicted proteins | sample TergutEmb28metaG_3_FD_89872 | JGI IMG/M metagenome (GOLD analysis project Ga0123355, IMG submission 89872) | Embiratermes neotenicus P1 segment gut microbial communities from Petit-Saut dam, French Guiana - Emb289 P1 | ecosystem: Host-associated > Arthropoda: Insects > Digestive system > Gut ...
GTTGTGTTTTGGACTGAATTCACCTCATCATATAGTTTAAACACACAACGGGGATGGCAACCTCAGTATTTGTGGTTATTCTGTGAATCTCACAAAAAGGAATCGAATTTTCTCCTTTAGAAGATTAACTGATTGGATTCAACTGCCGATGAAAGATGTGATCTAGCCTACTGCGCGGCAGGACGTAATTTTTAAACAAAACTAATTTTGATTTTATTCTTTCAAATGTACAAAGTGAGAATTCCCTGCATGTTTGCACCGTCATCTTTGCACGTGAGGCTAATGGGAATAAAATAGTGGATGACCTATAAACTGAGAAGTAAGTTTTGTAAACTGTGATTCGCGGTTTTGATAGTTGTTAATAAAGGACACAAAATGCGAGTTTTCACTCCTGAACACGACTACTCTTCACATTTGCACTTCATCAGAATCAGGAAATGCGTTATATGCCCAAGGCAAATTCCTTTAAATAATGACGAACTCCAAATTCAAACTGGAGAGGAAATAATCCCTTTGCAACGAAATTTGATGTGTGTATGGAATGCATCTTTTTCCATTCCATTAGAGTTTATGTATTAATTAATTCTCTTGCGTTTACAAGTTTTCGTTTGTTATCATTTCGAAAGATACCCCCAAAATATTACGTTTATTGTATAAATGTGAAAACCAAAGAAATATCAAACAAGGTAATATCGTGAGAAAATATACTGATTGGCATGACAGAGAACAGCAGGTGCTGCTAACAAAAACAGAAAAGAGATTAAAAGGAATACAGGTAGACCATGTATATTTAGTTTGTAGAATGAACCACGAATAGTGTGGCATATTTCAAGTGGTTACGTACGGGTTTACTGAGAAATTCAACAAGAGAATTGTTAATGGGAAACGCTACTTGCGAATAGTTACACAGTAATCTTTGTCGTAATTATAATCCTAAGAATTTAGCAGCAACGCCTTTGCAAAAGCGAGCCCTTTTAGAACAGGAAATTTGGTTTCTTATGCTTGAAGTCCGAAATTTTGCCGTCATAGACTAATTGTTTATGTACTTGAAGTGACAAGAAACCATCAACGGACGTGGGGTGTGTAGTAGTTGGTGTATACTGGTGTCGGTGATGCGATGGACAATGATGTCTAAAATATTTTCTAAAAAGCAAGTCGTTAGCAAAATATTTGGAGTCTATTAAATTTAATGTTCTCTCATATTTCTGAACGTCTCTTCAGAAGCTCCGATTTACTGATGTTCCATTCCATTCCCAACGACACTACAGTCCAGGGTTGGCCTCGATCTCCTTCAAGAGTTTCCTCCATCCTTCCCGGTTTAGGGCGAATACTGTCCAGTTTCCACACGCTAACTTTGCTGCATCTTCCTTCACTCCATCTTTCCAGTGCAACCTGGGTCTCCCTCTGGGGCGCTTTCCTCCTGGCTCACTGAGGAGGACTCTCCTGGATAAATCATCGTCATCCTGGCGTATGACATGTCCTGCCCATATCAGTCTGCTCAATTTGCAGAATATCACAATGTCACTCTCACCACACAATTGATACAGTTCTTGGTTAGTTCTAATTCGCCATCTTCCCCCATCAGTCACTGGGCCATAAATTCTCCGGAGGATTTTACGCTCAAAAATACTAAGATGATGTTCATCTTGCTTAGACAGCACCCATGTTTCTGCCCCATATGTAAGTACCGGTCTGATTAATGTTTTATAGAGGAGTGTTTTGATATTCCTGGATATGTTCCTTGGTTTCATATGGTTCTGTAACCCATAATATGCTCTATTAGCCATTATCTGTCAAGCACTCTCTTCTCCTGACCTGTTATTCATTTTATTGACCATTGTACCCTGATATTTGAAATTGTCCACTCTCTTAAACACGTAATTTCCTATTGGAAGGTCCTGATGCGATGTTGTTTCCTTTCCACTATACATGTAAACCATCTTCTCTTGATTTATTACCAGTCCCATATTTCTTGCAGACTTCTGCAGATTTAAGAAAGCTTCGTTGAGTCCAAGGGTTGTACGTGCCAATAAATCAGTGTCATCGGCATAGGCCAAGATTTGTACAGTCTTAAAGAAAATGGTTCCTCTAGTTTGAATGCCCAAGTCCCATATGACTTTTCCAAGGCTATATTAAAGAGGAGGCATGCAAGTGCATCGCCTTGCCTCACCCCACATGTTGTAGATATTGGCTCGGACAGGTGAGACTGGTTCCGGACTGAGCATTGCACGTTGGTCATTGTTGTTTTGACCAATCTTATCAGTTTAGGTGGGATACCAAATTCCGTCATGGCACCAAAAAGCTTCTCTCGGTACAGCGTGATCTCTTTTCTGTAGGACTCCTTGACCGATCCAGCGTCCCTCCTGTATTGCTATAATTCAAGTCTTGTATTTATCAATCTGATCAAGTAGAATTCTGAGTGCTCCCGCTCGATATAAAGACAGAACATTCCAGGTCCCTCAGTACAATTCATTCCTTCTCCAGTGCCTTCTATTCCATGTCCTGCCTAGTCCTCGTCCTTCCATCAGTCCGGTTTTCACTCTGAGTTTCCGCAACATGAAGATTTTACAAGGTTGGAGAGTTCGTCCAATGCTCAACCCCCAACCTGGAGGACCAGGGTACCTCTCTTAGTCTGACCCCTACCCTTCGACCTGTCCGCCAAGGGTGACCCTACCGGTAGCTACGCTACCGGCGGCATAGCTCTCCAGGTCATTGGGCTACTCAAGCTCCCCTACCACAACAAGGCGGAGGCACCAGCAGAGGAGACATAGTCCCTTTTAGCAGTAATATATCCTGCGACACTCAAAATGAAGTGTGTGTGTTTGTGTTATGGTTATGACTACAGGATCACGAACAGTAAAGTAGTTCTTTGCTGTGGGGGTTAGGAGCGGGATACACAGCACGAAAATTCTTATACGAAGCATGCCTTCGGGAAGAGACTTCCTGTAACAGCAGCGCTTGGCAGAGTAAATGAGGCTTCACAGTAGGATGTGTGGTCCAAGTGCATGACAAGCGAAATATGATCCAGTGCTAAAAGTTTCTTGAGAAGGAAATGAGTCAGTTGCTTAGCATAAAGAACAGATGAGGTTTCTAAGATTACAGGATGGCTAGAAACTGCTATTCATGGCGTGCGTATGTACATAATAGGGTAAAGTGGCCGGAGCGTGAATCTGACCACAAAACGTTATATGATGTGGAGATAACAAGTGGGACTATAATTCTAAGCCTCTACATGACTACGGAGCATTTAAATGGCCACATCGTACCCATTTGGTGCGTTTGTCAGATGCTGACTTAAAAGGATCTGGTACATTAGTAGGTTTAAGGTTAAGGAAAAATTTGGAAGCCATACCAGGAAAACATTCCGTAGATTCACTACAAAAGACGGCTATACTTAGAACATCACACACAGTACAGAACGTACTGTAGTCTGAAAGTTTAAGCCTGAGTGGTGGAGATCACCATTGGTTCAAGGGAAGTACCAGGAAGAAAAGCCTGTGGCAAGAGACAGCAACAGCAAAAACAATGTAATGTAGTAGTAGTATTAATAGTAATAATATTATCATTTGTAAAGCGATGGGGTAAGTTGCTTTGGTCTCTTTGTGAGATCTGGACTTACCAGAACACCACCACCTAATAAGTAATAGGTGAGAATAAATTCAAAATAATAATAATAATAATAATGGGACTTTGTTGCTGTCATTTTATTATAATAGTGAAATAAGAGCAAAAGAGAGCTATGGCACTTGGAGAGATCACATTCTGACTGTCAGGGAGTTAAAACTCTGGCTGGTTCTTCCTGTGTCACCAATGCTACCAGGCATGGAGTACAGATTCTCTCAGATTTCCCGCATGTGAACTGGATAATCACTGGATCTCGGGGGGAAAGAAGAGGGTTGTAGTTGGCCCTGAATTGTCTGGATTTTCCAGGGATCCAAACTACCATGGGAGTGCTGCATATCTTTTCTTCAGTAAATGACCTAGTGCATGGTTGCATGGTAACATTTATTACAAGTTCCATTTGTTACTTTTATCTGTGCTTCAGCCTCATTTGTGTTTTTTATCAAGAGCTTAGATGCTTACACTTGCACATTTTCATATCTCCGTCTCTTTATTTCAGTTTCTTCAGGTCTATTTCCCTTCTTTTTTCTATAGTATACAATATTTGGTTGTGGTTATGTTTATGGTCAAGCCGATCTGTTATGCTACACTTGTCACATTTTCTGTTGCTTCTGCAAGATGTTTCACCGCATGTCCCAACACTACCACATCATCTGTTTGTAAGTGGCACTGCCCTGTTCTTTTCATTGTAGTTCCTCCTGGGTTGGTTGTCACATTCCTTATAATAATCTCCATACCCAGATGAAATGAGTGGATATTGCATCTTTTCTGCCACAGTCCTACAACTTTTTAAAAATGAGGTGACATCTGTCCTTGGAATGTCACCTTGTTGGTGTCCTTGCCCATTGTTGTCTTGACCAGTCTAAGTAACTTTTAATTTGTGTTATTTGATCTTTATTAATACTATCTTATGCTTGTTTCTAATGTATATATGTCTAATGAATATCTGCATTATATTCATAGGACTTCTAAGATCTCTGTCAGACTGAAAATCTGATCAGTTGTAGATTGACCTCTACACAAACTACATTGATGATCACCCAGGTTCAAGATACTTAGCCACTAATTGTATGACAGTTTTACAAGCTACATTCTAGAGTGAAATTCCTTGGTAGTTATTACACTCCATCTTGTTACCCCTTTTATATGTACTGGACTTGTGATGACACTGTTCCACTCCTGTGGCAGTTGTTCTTCTTTCCACACTGTCTCCATCAGTATACGAATCTTCACACCTTCCCGCCTCACCCTCCACCACTAACTTGCTGTTACTGAGTGTTTACCTGATGAATTGTTATTTTTCAGCTTTCTTATGATAGCTGAGACTTCTTAAATAGGAGAAGCTGTCATGTCATGCTCTAGTCCAGAAGATATTTTTTCTTCTGAAATGATTCTGTTATCTAAAGAGGTTGTGGGGCCCGCTCAGCTTTTCCCTTGCATGAAAGTAACTAGGGCATGATCCTGACCACTTGCCCTACTAATGCCATGGTTAAGAATGAGTAGGTATGTAGCTGCACAGGGCAGTGTTTTTATATTGTTCTGTGCTTGATTGTTAGAAACAGTTTTGTTTCAGAAATAGCATGAAAGGGGATTAATGTGTAAGGGTCAGTCATTCTGATCATTTTATGATTTTCAGTTCACTGTACATTTTTAAAATAATTATATTGTGAATCCCATTTAGTGTCAATTATCTTTGATCTCAAAAAGTTATATTGTAGAGCATTATTTGCATTGCTGCAGGGTTCCTGCTTTGTGTGACAACTGTCTGTTGCCACGTCTGTCGGCTCATTTGTCGTATTGACATAGCCCACTCAGCTGCGTGCTGACACATGATGGAGTAGCAGCAAGTAATGACAACTGATGTCATATGTAACAGTTACATTATAAAATTAAGTAAGTAGTTTTGAAATGAAAGAATGATTTTTTTGTACGTGTCATTTCGTGCAGACAGTGAAGAGCAGACGTATGCGCATTGAAGTGGCAGAGAGCAATGACGGTGATCGCAGAGGTCGAGGGGGTCGTGACAGAGGCGAAATGAACCGAGATCGCCCAGATGGGCCAGACAGAACTATGGGTGACTGGCGTTCACGACCAAGGGAAGAACAGCCTGCTGAACCTGACAGCGATAGAGGTTTTGGAAGGGATAGAGATAGTAAGTTGATATTATTTATGTTCAGAAATATATTAATGTTATCCAAAAGATGTGCAATATTTTTCATTGGTTAGCTTGATGGATGCATGCAGCGATGTGCAGAGTATGGAGATTCATACATGATTAAGAACTCTTAACTGCATTGTAGAGACTGTGTTAAAATGACCGTCGTATCATGCTCTGGGTTACTAATTGTACCAGCGTTGTCATCATCATCAGTAGTAGCAGCAGCAGCAACAGTGACCAGTGACAATAATCAATAGAACCTCTTTTTTTATGTAGTACGTGAGGTACACAGTGGATGGTGAAGGAAGATTTTACAGGTGGTGGTTGTTGTTGTTGTTGTTGTTGTTGTTATCATCATTTTCCTTTTGGAAAGAAGTTAATTACAGATTCACTGGCCCCTCACAGTGTAGTCCCAGGTTTATTTCCAGGTCATTTGATGTGATACCTGTATTTGTGGCGGACAGAGTGGCAGTGGGACACAGTTTTCTCCAAATACTTTGGTGTTTCCCAGCCTCCCCTGCCTAATGATATAAAGATTGAACTGTACAGAACTGTAACTTTGTTGTTTTGTGTGGTTGACGTCAGGGGTTGTGGTAGATATTTCCATTCATTTACTCCAAGTTACAGCCTTGAGTGGTCCAAAAGTTTAAAGTGATTCAGCCTGTGTTATATTATCACTGTTGTGTTGTTGTTGAGAATATTCCATAACATATTGTCATGAGTGACCAGTCATGTTGTCTTTATGGAGCAAGTTCCTTCTTGATAAGCTGATAACCAGTACTGTATTCAGATTCTCCATGCTATAGAACCCGAAGATTTGTTATGTGTTCCAAGAGCCAGCTTCTTTTGTCACCCAGTTTAGTTTAGCCGTAGTTTAATACTTTCTTACCCTCTGTGTTAGGGTCTTCGAAGAGGTCTCTTCCCTTCATACTTTGTAACCAAAATTGTGTACAATAGAGTCTTGAAGTTTGTTGACAGCATTGTTGCGGACTTCAGCCTTATGTGATCACCCAGTTCAGTGCAATTGTTTTGACCTCTCATGACCAGTTCAGACAAATCAGGATTAGACCATGTGGTTGGTGACCCAGCTTCCCCCACTCCCTTGCTGTTGGACAGATCACTGCACTGTTCAGTAAGTGCGGTTGGTTGCTTTGTGCTGAATGGCCTGAGAGTCAGTCAGGTTGTACCGTTCAGTAAGTGCAGTCGATTGCTTTGTGCTGAATGGCCTGAGACAGTTCACTGAGCTCATTCAGGCTGTACCGTTCAGTAAGTGTGGTTGTTTGCTTTGTGCTGAATGGCCTGAGACATCACTGAGCTCAGTCAGGCTGTACCGTTCAGTGAGTGCGGTTGGTTGCGTTGTGCTGAATGGCCTGAGACTGTCCTTCAAGCATTAAGATATTGCATGCTTCCAAAAGGGTTTGTAGTTTATTAAAAATTAACATTGATGCTTTGTATGTGGTTTGAGGTTACTTTGTATTTTTATTGCTGGTATTTTATACAAGTTTTTGGTAGAATATAGTTGTTTCACATGAAAATGGTATAACCTTTGCAAATCCAATGTTTGTGATGGTTTGATTGGTCCCAGATAATCAGAAATGTCAAGGCTCCTGTTATATTGCATTTCTGATCTGTGCCACGTGGTGTCAGCATTTTAAGTATAAGTGGAGTAGCAGCTGTATGCAGTAGCAGCTCTGTGCAGTAGCAGCTCTGTGCAGTAGCAGCTCTATGCAGTAGCAGTTCTGTGCAGTAGCAGCTGTATGCAGTAGCAGCTCTATGCAGTAGCAGTTCTATGCAGTAGCAGCTGTATGCAGTAGCAGCTGTATGCAGTAGCAGCTCTGTGCAGTAGCAGCTCTATGCAGTAGCAGCTCTATGCAGTAGCAGTTCTGTGCAGTAGCAGCTGTATGCAGTAGCAGCTTTATGCAGTAGCAGCTCTATGCAGTAGCAGTTCTATGCAGTAGCAGCTTTATGCAGTAGCAGCTTTATGCAGTAGCAGCTTTATGCAGTAGCAGCTCTATGCAGTAGCAGTTCTATGCAGTAGCAGCTGTATGCAGTAGCAGCTCTATGCAGTAGCAGCTCTATGCAGTAGCAGCTCTATGCAGTAGCAGTTCTATGCAGTAGCAGTTCTATGCAGTAGCAGCTGTATGCAGTAGCAGCTGTATGCAGTAGCAGCTCTATGCAGTAGCAGCTCTATGCAGTAGCAGCTCTATGCAGTAGCAGCTCTATGCAGTAGCAGCTGTATGCAGTAGCAGCTTTATGCAGTAGCAGTTCTATGCAGTAGCAGCTGTATGCAGTAGCAGCTCAGTGCAGTAGTCTCCAGCAAGTTCACTTCCTCCCTTCAAAATACTAGGAGGAATACAGATTCAAGTGTTTTTATCATGATCATCTTTTTTTTTGGGGGGGGGGGGTGCATCATGTCATAAACAGTGTGTATTTCCAGGTGTCGAGAAGATTGGTTATATAAATGTTGCTGCTTGCTCAGAACTCAGAAACCTAGGGAATATATTGTATCAGGTAATATGCAAGTGGGAAAATTGGATGAAGCCAGTATCACAGAGTTAAGCAGACCCGAGAAATACTGTAATAAGAGCTGAGAGATTGCTTCATTGTAACTGTATGAAGACTGAATGTAAGGAATACATACTGCACAAAGCCTTGTGTTAGCTGTCACAACATTCATGGGATTTGCATATACTTAGACTCAACAAATAGATGTTTTTATATATATTATTCATTTTATAAACATTGTATATTTAACGCTTGCATGTCCGATGTCGAGATACGTCTGTCATCCATTGTGGTGGTCAGAAATGCTGAATGTCAGATGTAGATGACCACAGTGAATGGCTTCCCTTTTGCAGCTGTCATTTAAATTACAGTGACATGCACATCACACCAGCCATTGCATTTTAGCACCAAAGGGTTAGAATATTGACACTGTGTTATGGCATCATATGAACACTTTTCTGATGTATCAAGTAAGTACTTTCTGATGGGTACTGCAGGTCATTTAGGATTTGTCTTATTTTGTTCAGTAAATTTATACCAGATGTCACTAGTATATTGACTACTGTTAGTAGTAGTAGTCCGTAGGTACCCTAGATGGCAAAATATTGAGAATTTAATACATAATAACCTCTTTCAGAGAAATTCGGATTTGAGATGTGCTTACGAAGGAAAACCGTTTGAAGACTTAGACTCAGCTCAGTTACATATAAAGGTTCAGTTTGTGCCACACAGTGAGCTGCAGCAAGGTTATTGTTGTATAGGGACATACTGATTGATTGTTTTTGACATTTGTGACTTCACAAAGATGCAGAATGATGCAATGGTAAACATGGTGGTGCATTTAGTAACCACCAGACTTTAACGGCTCCATCATGTTTTCACCCGATACTTGCATTTTTTTCCTTCGTGTGTTCTGATATATTTGTGTAATAATATCATTGTTATTGTCATGTATTTGTAGATAGTGCTGCTATTGAACTGAGGCATTTAAAGTGGGGTAATTTCTCATTACAGGTGGTTATGACAGAAGAGGAACCACTCGACGGGATTTTGGGAGTGGTGGGTTTCGGGATTCTGAACGTTTCAGAGACAGTTACGGTGATAAGGAACGTGGATATGACAATCGTGATAGCTATGGTGATCGTGGAAGATTTGGAGGAGATAAGGATGGCTATGGAGAGAGAGATAGGTTTCCCAATCGACGAGGTGGTGATCGAGATAGGGATTTTGGTAGCAGAAGTGGTTTTGGTCCACGTAGGACATACGGTCCTGGGTCAGATTACGAGAGAGAAGGTGGTGGTGGTGGTAGTGGTGGTAGCGGATTTAGAGGAAGAGATGAACGACCTCCAGAAAAAGGTAATGATTACGACACTTTTGATTTTGTATGTATGTTGGTAGCATTGTAGTATTCATCTAATTTGAGAAGAATGAAATTTGAAGGGAAAAGATACATGTAGCCAGTGATAATTTTTATAGTAATGTCTTGAGACTGACTCTCCACAGGATGGATAGCTGTAATGACATTCTGCTAACACGATTGGACTGCCAGCAACTTGCTGTGTCACTGTCAGTGCACATTATGCACTGTTCAAGTGTTGTGACGCTCCACAGGACAGCCAGGAATGACTTTCTGTTTGGTCTTGAGCCAGTCCTGACTTCCGTTTCCCCAGTTCTCATGCTTGACACTGCTTTCTCAAATGGTATAGGCTGAAGTCATGGCTTGGATGTGTTGTCAGATCTCACACTTATTCCAGAACAGAACTGTGGTGTTTGAAATACACAGAAACCCTTTTTAAGATGTTCTTGGAAAAACTCAACAAATTAGGCTTAGTTAACCCTACAGTGTATCTCAGTTCAGCATGAGGTGGGGCTGTATTGGGTTCCCTGGACATGCTGGGGTACGAGGTAATGAGATCGCCAATGAGCTCGCAAGGGACAGCTCTGTTCTAAAGTTTGTCGGACCTGAGCCAACCTTGGGAACCTCTAGGCAGGATATACAAAGGATTAGACACTGGCTGGTTAACCAGCATTGGATAGGGTGGCGAGGTCTTGGTGACACCCAAAGACAGGCTGGAGAGTTAATTTCAAGTCCTTGTCTGGGTACCAAGGCTAGGTTTCTGTCGTTTAACAGGACACAATCCAGGGCTGTTACTGGTCTTCTCACTGGACATAATACCCTGAGGAGACATCTTCACCTAATGGGGCTGTCAGACAGCCCAGTGTGTAGGAGGTGTGGAGCAGAGGATGAAACCTCAGCCCACATTCTTTGTGAGTGTGAAGCTTTGGCTTCACTCAGATGTGCATATCTGGGCTGCTGCTGCTTCTTGGAGCCAGAGGACATCAAGATTATAAGTCTGGGGGCCATCTGGAACTTTAGTAAAGCAACAGGGCTCCCATATGGGGCACAAAGGGCCTGTCAATTAAGGCCTAGTTGCATCAGGACCTTAAGGTCTCAAACCCAATTGCAAATCAATGAATGAATGAATCAATCAATCAATCAAAACCATTCAGTTCCAGCCTCAGTGCCCAGCACTGAGCTACAGAGCATTTCATTCAAAGTGCTCACTCAAGAACAGTTTCAAGTATATCATAATGCCATTGCTACATGTGTACAGATGAAAGCCTGCGTATGCTTTATATCTCAAGTTTTAATGTGTTTGAGGCTACTAAATTCTGAATCATTTTGCAATATACAGGGTGTCCCAGGAGGAATGTGCCAGACTTCGGGAGAGTGTTCCTTATTTTAAAGTATACCGATATAACACAAAACACCTATATCCAAAGTATAACGGTTACGGAGATAATGGCCGGAGAAAAGTGTGGTTTTCTTGCGGTTCCACGTACTGCACCTGTTCAGCTGATGCATTAGAAGTACACTGCGAATGTCCTTGAGACTGGAATGCAGTCAACATCATACAGGTGTGCCCATGTAAAGTGCTTGGAACCCTAAGGACAACTACGGCATTAATGCGAGTGTTTATGTAGTTCAATAAAATGGCTTTATATCACTCATACGTTAATTACATTTTAAGTACAGATATTAGCATTACAGAAACAACATATTCCTGCCAGTTTTAATATGTATTTGGTAATCAGTAAGTGTGTAACAGCTGTCAAAGTTTCAAACTTCTCTGGCCATTATCTCCGTAA
>Ga0123355_10017150_pt1 | contig 11434 bp, 16 predicted proteins | sample TergutEmb28metaG_3_FD_89872 | JGI IMG/M metagenome (GOLD analysis project Ga0123355, IMG submission 89872) | Embiratermes neotenicus P1 segment gut microbial communities from Petit-Saut dam, French Guiana - Emb289 P1 | ecosystem: Host-associated > Arthropoda: Insects > Digestive system > Gut ...
TAAAGTCTGGTCCCTTGGTGAAGCGGTTATCACATCGCCCTTTCACGGCGGCGTCACGGGTTCGATTCCCGTAGGGATCACCAGAGAAATACGGCGTTAGCCGTTTTTTTATGTGAGCACGACGGGAAGCGAACTCGTAGGGTTCGAAGGCACCGGGAGCGAAGCGATCATCTCAATCTTTCTTAATGCCCACGAGGCGAAGCCGAGATATCTCCCGTAGGGATCACCATTAAAAATTGTCCGCTAGGACATTTTTTAATGGTGAATAGTGAAATACAAAATGCAGAATTCGGTGATATAGTTAGTGTATGGACAAAGTTATTAATGATTTAAAGGCTCGCGGCTTGTTGTCAGAAAACGATAGATATGCCTTTTGTAAATTCTATGACAGGATTAATGCGCTGGACACAGCGGTTGCGGCGACAGGATTGTTTACCTTTCGTTGGTCTTCAGTAGATTACCTGTTGGCGGCGGATGAGAATGTTTTGAAGATTTTCAATATCGACAAGAAAACAGGGGAGTATTTAGGTGAGCATATTGTTTTGGAGAAAAGCCAAATTGATAAACTGGTTTGCAAAAAGTATGCACTGATAAACGTTACAAAGAGAACAAAAATCAATGTGCGCGCAAAAAAAGTAGGGTTGAAACTTGACGTACTTGTCAGCGACACATTCAGGAGCTTTGACCAAGCAATAAACAAGACAGAACTTGTGCATATATTGAAATCATATTTCGTTAAATAATGCGCGCTGTGCCGTCACATTGATGCGAACACTCTATAATCTAGGCCATGCATACGTTTCGCGGCAACCTAACTAACTATGCGCTAAGGCGCGCTGTTCCTTGCATTGTAAACTGTATCTCAATCTCTTTAGCACTATACAAATGTGTTATGCAGGTAAATGTGGCTATGCGCCTTACTTTTTTGTTGCGGTGACACCTTTCTGGGATGCTTGAGTCTGTTTCACCATTTTGTCGGTTGCATTTGATGAGATGAGGTTTAGTATATCGCTTTTGACTTCGTCGATACGACGCTGTGGCGCTTCTTTGACTTCTTTAAGCATTTGAGCGTAATCACGTTCCCACTTGAGTTTGCCACCAGCAACCGGAGTGAAAAGTTCTTTAACATAGTCTTGGAATTGGTTTGCAACGTTCTCGTCGGAAAGTTTTGCAAGCACGTTTTTGATGTGGTCAACCACAATCTCGTATACCTCTTTCAGCTCGATTTCTTTGTTGGCAAGGTCTTGAAAATTTATGATGTACTTTTCTGTAAGTGGTTGCGCGATAGCATTATACTTGATTAAAAGTTCTTCAATGCCTTTCATTCTGACGTTAATGTCAACGTCACCTGTGATGTGACTTCGCAGGAAGATATCCTTCATTTTTTCAAGGTCCAGTCGTAACAGGCCTTGGACGGTAGTGATACCGTGCGCTTGCATAGTTTGTGCACAGTTCAGTGCGGCTTGTGGATAGCGCCCAAGCGCTGCGAGAAAGAAGTTGTCTAAAGTCATCTTTAACAACTCTTCAACCTTGTGTTTCATAGTATTTTCTCCTTCTGTGTGGATTGATCCACTTTAACATAGCTCTACTTTTGAATTAAGTCAAACATTTTTGTTTATATTGACTTTTTACCTTATATCGATGTATAATGCATTTAATTGGGGTTAAATTTGGAGTCTTTGTAATGGATCCACAAGTATTGAAATTAGCGTTGCAAGTAACAGGTTGTGCTGTGATGACTGGGACAGCAATTTATGCTTACTTGGTTGCAAAGAATGCTGTTAATGGTGGAGAGAAATTACCGCCTTTGACTGGTGAATGCGCGGAGGAGGTTGGGAACTATGCAACAACTTTTGCGTCTGCTGCGACTGCTACGGAAGCTTTAGCAAACCACAAAAAATACAGCGGCTTAACCGCAACTATTAAAAACAGAGCGAACGATTTTTTTAACCCACATGAATTTGCACATGCGCTTAAGGAAGGTGAGACTCAAGCAACCAAGATTTGCGACCAAGCATGTAAACATAGAAACGTGTTTACACCGGGTTCGTGCGGGGTAAAGACAAACCGACAAACAATACATAGAGCACGATAAATGGGGGGAACATGAATGCAGAGAAACCGATAACCAGTGAAAACTATCCGCTGGGTACCGAAAAATTGACCACACGCACAAACGATGGAAAAGGGAAGAAGTCTATCGCAGTTCCAATTCGCCCTGGCGCAACGGAAGGTGTTTTTGTTGAAAAAGGTACACTGCATTACACGACGCCTATCCAAGATGATGCGAAAATAAATTAAACAACTTTGTTGGTTTTAAATATACATGTCTTGTTTGTGCAGACGCTGCATGAATTTTCGAATATGTTATATGCTTTTTCGATTTTGTCGTGGTTCTTGCTAATATCAGCCCTGCCACTGTCGGTTAGGGTATATTTACCCGCTTCCATTTTCCAGTGGTCTTTTCTTAACTCTGGCGAACAGTACGTTATATAGTTCAAGAAATTTGGAATTCTGCTGTCTGCTGCGCTGCGCTTTCGATGGATTTTTACTCTTTTATCATGTATGAAGCCAAGCTTTAAAAACCTGCGTTTAGAGTAGAATTCGGCAATGTGTTTGTGAATGCTGTCTACTAAGGGTCTCATGTCGGTAAATACTAGGTACGAGAGCAATAACGATTTCTTTCTTAAGTCACTGGATTTTTCGTATAAAGCAATTAATGTAAACAAAATTCTATTTAGAGTATCTAGGTCGTTGACCAGCTTCGGTTCTAAAACCAATTTGTGATTGACCAGAAGGTCTTGAACGTCTTCTCTTAGCGCTATCAACTGTGGGAGACTGGAGAACAATTCTGAATAGTGAACCATCGCTTTGATGTTTTCGTCTGGGTATTTTTCTAGAATTACGCATGTTGCAACTATAGAGTTATCTAGGTATTTATGCTGATTCATCAAGTTCGCAATGGATTGGATGCGCTTGTACGCAGTGATTTTCTCAACAATAAAATCAGATGCGAAACTTTCATTCATTTTGAACTTCAGTTCCTCATCCTTGTTAATAAGCGCTACCAGCCCAGCAATTACACCAGCAAGCACAGAACTGCCTAAAAAGTAGTACACGTCGTTATGTATAAAAGACATTACGCTGCCGCCAGCGATAAGTAATATTCCGAAACTGAATATTACCCATTTTTTGTTTTGTTCCCAAAAGGATTTAAATTTCTTCATTAGTTGAAAATATCACGATATGAATATGTGAATCAACTTGTTTGTTTATGGAGCGACAGGTCCCGGTCCTGGTCCTGGTCTGCTGTTTCCCATCTGGTTTTGTGTTACTGTCGCCATGGTGGTCTCCTTAATCAAAATGTATTGTATCATAGTACTTATCATACGTCAAAATAAATTGTTTTGTTATTTTTCAAGTTCTTTCATGATTAGAGTTTTTAACTCGTCATCTGAAAGAACACCTTCATCTTTCAGTTGTTTTAGCATTTCCACCTTTTTGTTAAGTGGCAGCATTTTTGCGGTTTCTGGACTATCGGTTTTCATGCAGAGCGCTGTTATCAAGAAAGCCAATGTTGCTAATATCGACATGTATCCAAGTACAAGATGGAAGTCGATAAAATTGCTTGAAAACACGGCAAAAGTCATTACGGCAGCAAGTACAGAGGTTACGGGAAGGTTTGCAATTACGATGCGTCTATCGCGCTTTATGCTTGTGAGTATACCAAGTACTAACATAGCAATTGAAACAAGCATCATTGAGATAACAAGAATCCATTCCCACAAGGTTGGTCGCCACCAGCCCCAGTCCCAACTATTCATTCGAGAGAACTCGTTTATGAATACTATGAAGAAAAATGCTCCTGTAACCATGGACAGTATTGATGCCACAAGGTACATGCTTCTAGTTGTTTTGCTCACATCCTTAGTATACATCATTTTTATTGTAAATTTTCAATCAAAATTTACTTGCAAATATTTTAGTATCAATATAGATTGAAATCATGAGTGTTTTGTCGAAAATTGTCGCATTCTTTGTGATTTGTTCAATGATCTTTATTGCAGGATGCAATGGTTCTGATCTGTCTGCAGGCGAGCCGCCGGACTGTGAATATACAGAATCATGTGAAGAATCAGATGATTGCGAAACAGATGACTCAGATTACGTCGTCACTTACCCAGATGATGATGACGATGATGAGCCTGGTGGAGGAGGAGAGAACCAAACAGATAACGACAACTGTGATGATTATCCTTCTGGCAATGGCAAAGACGATGGCAACGATGGTGGCAATGATAGTGAAAATGAGCCAGTGTGTCCAAAAGTTGTGTTGTCAGAGCAGGAGTGGTTTGCAAGTGTCAAAAGTTGCTTGACTGTTGCCGTTAGAGAGTTAAATCATCAAGGGTTTCTAGGGGCATTTGATACATTTACCGGTGTTATCATTATTAATACAGAAGGGTTTTCCATGATTCACGCTGTTACAACTTGCGAAAATGAAGTTATAGAGCATGATGGTATTATTCTGAACGGTTCCGAAATCGCTGATGATAGTATTGTGTTTGTCGGCAGAAATGGCAATCAAGTTACTTTGACAGAGTTACTGGGTAGGCCTTGTTTGGAATTAGGGGCAAGGATTTACCAACTGGAAAATACTTCTAATTACATAGGCATATGGATGCGAACAGTGGATGGTGGCCATGTCGGAATAATCGTCAAAATGTTCACTATATTCTGTTAAACAAGATTTCAAAATCAGCAAGAGTAAAATCTTTTTCGTGAGTGAAGGGTATATAGTCGTTTTTACCCATGTTCAACCACTCTTGCAATCTTTTGCTTGCAGTTGGGATAAACGGTTCTAATAGTCTTGCAATATTTGCGATAATGGTTATAACTTCGAAAATATTCTTGTGGGTTAGCTCTTCGTTGGTCTTTACGGTTGCCCAAGGTGCGTGCGAGTCAAACAGCTTGTTCCCAAGATCGACAAGTTCCATTATAACTGACAAGGCTTTGTTGGTTTTGCCGGCGGTGATTAATTTGTGAACCTCGGTATGTGTTTTATCTATTTCCTTCATGTTAACCTTTGAAGGTTTAATAGTATTTCCAAGCTTGCTTTTCACAAATGAAAGAGTTCTGTTGACCAGGTTAGAGAAACCATTGACCAGTTCGGAATTCACGGTTGCTGTGAAGTCTTCAATGGTGAAGTTCACATCTTTTTTGTCATTTACATTGCGCAAGAAGTAATAACGAATCATGTCAACATTGTACTGGGCGACCAGTTCCTCGGCAGTCATGAAGTTTCCGCTGCTCTTGCTCATTTTCTTTCCGTTAAGCAGGAGATACTCACTGCTGACGATGTAGTCGGGCAACTGGTACTTGTGAGCCGGGTTCGCCATCAGTAGGCCTGGCAAGATAAGCGCATGAAAGGGAACATTATCTTTGGCGTGGACGTAGTAGTGCAATCGCTCGCCCTCAGTAAGGTATTCTTGGTTTTTGACCTCTGCGGTTGCGCTTAGGTACCCCAGGACGTTCTCTGCCCAGATGTAGATTCGTTTCACCTCAAGGTCGCTAGGAGTCAATTGGAATTTGGTGGGAACCTTTGGCAAATCTACGCCCCATTCGATGTTGCGTGTAATGGCACGGTCTTGCAGCCCTTCATTTAAGTATCGACCTGTAATACCTGATGCATTGTTAGGCCAGTTATCTTTTCTTTCGTCGAAATATTTCTGAATTGCAGGTTGTAGTTTACTAAGCGCCAAATATAACTGTCTTGTGTCTTTTGGAACTGGTGTTGCGGTGCAGAGTTTGCAAACCGGGTCTAGTAGGTCTTCTGGTTCAAGGACTTTGCTGCAACTGTCGCAACTGTCACCCTTGGCGCTTTCCCTGCAGAAAGGGCAGACACCTTCCACATAGCGGTCTGGAAGATATTGCTCGCAAGCAGCGCAGTATAACTGCTTTGTTGTCTTCGCGTAGATGAATTCACCGTTGTACATTTGTGCGTGGAATTCTTGTGCGAAGTTATTATGGTGGTCAGACAATGTCAGAGTATAGTTATCGAATGAAAATTCTAGTGATGCAAAGTCGGCTTTGTGATGTTCGTGATATTTCAGCGCTAACTCTCGTGGTGAGATGCCTTCTTGTTTCGCCGCCACCAAGATAGGAGTTCCATAGCAGTCGCTGCCGGTTATAAAACTGACATCGTTGCCAATCAATCTGTGAAAGCGTGAAATTGCGTCCGCAGGAAGGGAACTTGCCACGTGTCCGATGTGTAAGCGCCCGTTTGCATATACCCAAGATAGTCCAACCAAAACTTTTTTCATGTGACAGCATACCACGATTTTGCTGTTTGACAAAGTGGCAAATTTTTGATATGATTGTTGTCGAGGTATCAAAGATGACTATCCACGGCAGTGGACATCGTGAAAGGAGAGGTTCCTATGGCACATCCAAAAAATAAGATTTCCAAAGCTCGCAAGCGTACGAGAAACGCTGCAAATTTTAAGCTTGACCCTGTGACACTTACCGAGTGTACACAATGTCACACTTCAGTTCGTCCGCACTGTGTTTGCAAGAACTGTGGTTACTATAAAGGCGTAAAGCGTATTGAAGTTGCATCAGACAAAAAAGCAGCGGAGTAATAAGTGATTTTAAAAATCTATACCGACGGCGCATGTAGCGGTAATGGTAAGGAAGACGGGGGTTCAGGTGGTTGGGCTGCCGTTCTTTTGTTTGGTGCCAGCCGCAAAGAAATAAGCGGTCACGTTGGGAATACTACCAATAACCGAATGGAGCTGCAATCTGTTATCGAAGGGTTGAAAGCTATTACCAAACCGGTTAAGGTAGAGGTCTACAGCGATTCTACCTATGTTGTTAATGCGGTGAACAATGGATGGATCGAGAACTGGAAAAAGAATGGATGGCGTAACGCCGCAAAAGCAGAAGTTAAAAACCAAGATTTGTGGCACGAGTTAGTTGCACTGAACGATGTTTACAACCCAAAGTATATAAAAGTTAAAGGGCATAGCGACGACGTGAACAATAACCGTGCCGATGAGCTAGCGGTCGCTGCGTCCCTTAAAGCGAAAACCCTAGAGGAATGATATCCTCTAGGGTTTTCGCAGTGTACGAATTGAATCGTACATGATAGTAGTATGGTCACTTATTCTCGAGCTATACATTTATTAATCGATATTCTGTGAGGGCGATATAAAGGTAACATAGTATTCTACAATGCCACTAATTGCTGTTATTTGCGGATATATTTGCATGCAGCCTTGAGTTGTGCCGCGCCCGTTGCGCTCTAGCCTCATTAGTCGTGTTTGCGGCGTCAACCAAATCTGGCCTTGTTGTCTGTCGTTAACAAAAATTGTGTATGTTATGAATACGTCTCGAAATATTGTGTCGGGGCAGGTAGAATATATCTGCAACTTTACACCATCTAGGGTGCTGATTTGTACAACGGTTATGTTTAGATAGTTCCAAAAATTATCTATACTAATTTGGTTAGAGCGAAGAGTTCTCTGCGGTGGATGTGCGCACCCAATCAATAAAAAAACACAAAGGGCAATTATTGTAATAACCTTCATGTTTTCAAGTTTGATAGAAAAACTTATTTAGAATTTGTAGCTTTTTGTAGAGCGGATGAAAATTTTGCCTTATCGCGCGCGGCCTTGTTCTTGTGGATAATGTTGTCCTGAGCTGCAGAGTCAAGAAGTGAAGTTACTTCTTTAAGAAGTTCGGTCGCCAATTCCAATTCCTTTGCTTCCAGAGCATTTTTAAATTTCTTTGTTGCAGTTTTGATTGCACTCTTTTTAGATGTGTTGCGCTCACGCTTTGCTTCATTCACGCCAATACGCTTTTTTGCACTTTTGATATTTGCCATTTTGATTCTCCTAATCACCATGTCCGTGGACCTGCTATAACAGAGTAGTTTACCAACACTTGCCGCAGATGTCAACAAGAAAGATTGGTTTTCAGTCAGGGGAATATTGATTTTCAGCATTTTGTCTGGTAAAATACCTTAGCAATATTAAAAGGTGCCGTCACCGCCATTTGGCAACGACTGCGCCTTTTTGTTGACTTTATTCAAGGAGGCACAAAAATGCCAGGCAAAATTGAAAAACAAACAAAAGTAAAAACAAAATCCGAGCTAGCCAAGATTAACTCGCGCGCGGATACATCGCTATCGTTTGTCAGTGAGGGAGCAATCGACATTAACGAAGCACGCAACGACCACGAGGTGAAATTGACCGCAACAGCGGACGGCGAGGTTTGGCTGCTGCCGAACAAAAACCGCAGCCCGATTAATTTAACGCAGCCACTGTCAGAAGAGCAAATTAGTAATATTAACGAAATTCATAACTTGCGGAACTCACAGATGCTGCAACAAAAGGGCATAGCAAGATTAGCCAGAGACAAAGTGGATTCTTCATCAATCGTTGACAGTCTAGACAGCAGTGCAAAAGATTTACCGTTGTCTGCAAACCAGGGCAGGTTGCTTGATACCAGAATAACTGTGGTCGCACAAGAAGTAGAAGGGAACATTCACGCTAGTAACAGAGTGTTCGAAGCACATTCCGAGTTTGTGGAAGCATTGCCATTGCCGAAGCACGTTGTTGCCGTGTACATCAAGGACAATGGAAAGACGGCAAAGTATCTTCGTGACGATAATTCTCCGAACGGGTGGGCGAGTATTCTCAGTGACGTGAGCGAGACCCCTCGTGACTTTACCAGTAATCCGATTTCACCCAGCGAGACTGACTTCACCGCATCACCATTGGCGGTCGCAACACCAACACAATTAAGCCATGCGGCGACGAAGGCGTATGTGGATGAGGTAGTTGGTGCAGTGGAACCCGAGTCATTGATTTTAAATGGACGATTTAGTGTAGTTGGTAACAACGGTAATGCTGTAATTTCAATTTCACAGAATACTCTCATGAGAGTAGGGAATTATGTACAGGGAAATTTAGTCTTTAGAGTTCATTCCACAGGTAGCTTAACTGGTACTAATTCAGTAATAGTCGCCATCCCAGCTGGCTTTATTCCAAGTCACGTTCAAGAAAACCAAAGCACAAGAGTGATCGAAGGTTCCGATACAACTTTTACTCCTATGGACACAATTGATACGACAGGTTCATGGCTTATCAGGATAAATTCCCTTGCGCGCACCATCGGTATCACCTTGGATTACACACTTTAATTTTCCGCAGCAACAAAACAACCGCCTGTTAAAGCGGTTGTTTTTTGCTGGCAACGTATCCACGATATCTAAATTGGGCTTAGTTCGGCGATATTCCCGTCTATGTCGACGACGTGCGTCACGTCGTCTTGCAGGTTCTTGCGGAAGAAGTAGTGAAGGTCAAATTGCCTCTGCACATATACACAAATGCCGTGGTTCAAAGTGAAGCCGACAATTCCACTTATGCCGTGGATGGAGTCGATGACAGTTTTTTTTGTGTGCACATGCAAATCGCTGTCAATCCATTCGTTGGCTGTTTGGACTCGTGTTTCGGAGATTAGTTTGTCGTTTGCCCAGAGGGAGTGTGATTCCTTTTTCAACGCTTCGCTAGGTTGACATAATATTCATTCTTGAATATTATTTAGTAATGAATAACATAGTAGAAAAAGTTAGCACCTCGGTTGACAACTTAATTGATGACACAGTTTCTTCTCTGCGGATAAGACCCAAGGGATTCGGAATAATTTTTCTCTATGGAATTTGCTCAACGTTTCTTGTTGTAGGCCTTATTGTTTTTGTCGGCTCTTTAACTCCAAGCCTTGACACAACATACGTGATTATTGGTATTATTGCGATACTCATTGGATTGTATGGCTTTCTGTCATTCTCGTATAAAGGCAAAGTAGAATTTTGTAACAATAAGTTTCACACATTTATGGTTGGGAATGGCTTTACTGCGTTGAAACAAGAATGCAGAGAAATCGTTGACTATCAGTTAAGGCATAAGAACATGGTTCTGGCAATTGAATTCACCCTTGCAAGCGATAAAAAGAAATATTGGCCATGCGTTCAATTTACTAGAGAGCAAGTCATAAGAGTATTGCAAGAAATCCAAAGTCGTGGAGGGCTTGTAAACAAGAACATTGAATTGAAAAACAATGCATTTCGCCGCAAGAATAAATTATCTGACTCTAAATCCAACTCTATCACCGCCAATGACTAGGTGGCTAAACCAATCCCAAGTGGCACTGAGCCCACCACCGATTAGTGCACCTAGCGAGCGATAAACTGCGAGAGCTGCAATTCCTTTTGCAATAACCCGCATGGACATTCTTGCGACTGTGCCATTTCGCAATTTAGTTAAGCCAGATTTGAAGACTGCAAGGAAATTATTTGCTCCTCTTGTTACTCCTTGTAGGGCTACTCCGCTAAAAATTGCTCCTGTTGCAAATCCTGTAATTCCCCAGAATGCACCCCTGCCTAATACTTCAAGACCACTCCACTGAGTTCTTCCAGTTGCATTTGTAAGTAAGTCAGTTGTTAGTGATTGGGTGAACCCCATGGTACCGAATGCCCAATTAAAACCAACTCCACCAGTTAGATAAAACACCGCACCACCAACTAGTCCACCAACAAAGGCTCCGACATAATGTTCCCAACTTGAATTCCAATGTCCAGTCGTTGCCCAATTTATAACATCTCCAACCAGTCGAACTCCAGTATTCACGATAGCCATAGTAACAGAAGCAATTGCTAAACCTAGTAAAAACGAAGTGAACAACCTCCCATCAGGGTCATAGTTCATCACCGGATTGTTCCCACAATACATGTATAAGTTAAGTCCGTTAATTTGATGTTTTGTTTCATCCAATATCGAAATGTCATCCATGTTAATGAACCTGCCGACCTCAGCATCGTATCCGAATACACCTATTATAATGCAAGGATATTCAACTGAGTTTTGATAGTCCTTTGCGACTTTCAACATAGCGATTGTTAGCAGGATTGCATATTGTTTTTCCCTAGCTGTTTGCACAATTCATACTAGCACACTTTCTGCGACTTAGCCAATAAAACGATAAACAATGTTGACTTTTTGGTGCTTCTTTCCGTCTATTTTTTCTTTGTGTCCGACTTCAATTCTTTCAACAAGTTGATGTAGCATGTGGCTGTCAAGTTCCTCAAAATCCAAAAAGCGATTAACGACTTCTTTCAGCTTCCGCAAGTTTTCCGCTTGGTCAGTTTCTTGTGAGAGTTCAGCATTTACCTTTACCAGTTGCTCTTTGAGTTGTTTTTGCTCTGCCTGATAATTAGTTAGCAATTTATTGTAGTTGTTAATCTCTAACTGGTCACAAGCAAAATCCTCGTAAAGTTTTAACAGCAATCTATCTAAGATTGGCAATCGTCTTTCAATGCGGTGCTTCTCGGCAAGGTTTTTATCTTTCTTGTTATCACTAACAATACGCTTGCTCA
>Ga0123355_10017151_pt1 | contig 11434 bp, 6 predicted proteins | sample TergutEmb28metaG_3_FD_89872 | JGI IMG/M metagenome (GOLD analysis project Ga0123355, IMG submission 89872) | Embiratermes neotenicus P1 segment gut microbial communities from Petit-Saut dam, French Guiana - Emb289 P1 | ecosystem: Host-associated > Arthropoda: Insects > Digestive system > Gut ...
AATATTTCAAACTCCTGACTGGTCCTTCATGTTTTCCGTTAATACTGACATTTCTTGGCGATGATCTGATGAAAGCACCTCAGTGCCATTACATGTCAGTAAATTAACTCGATGTGGATGAAGAAGACAATAACTAAAGTTTTAATGCGCCTAATACCTGCAGCTCGCAATTATAAGCCCAGAGCGAACTGCGATCATCTCTGCCAGTGACAGATTTTAGCTGTCTTAGATAACGTGATGAATGGTCTCGTTCATTAATCCAGTCAGATTTCTTTCTTGAGTTTGTTGGGACGTGACTAAAAACACCGACAAAAGGTTTCTCCAGTTCCAACCACCATTTTACCCTAGTGAGTAACGATTATCTCATTTTATTAAAAACCCAACTACCTGCACACAAATCATGTAAGATACAAACATACTTATCTTAGTAATTAACCAACTTGATGCACAAAATATTTGTTTTACAATAAGTTTATTTCATGCCTCCACATGTTTCGAGCACATGTGCTCGAAACATGTAGATTGTAGAACAAAAATTTTGTGCATCAAGTTGGTTAATTACTGTGATAAATGTACTGAGGTGCACGGTCAGCAAAACGGCAAAAAATACAAACATATGATATTTCCTCCTACATGTTTCTTCGGTCGATCACCATCATCAGAGAGTAACACCTAAAATTTATATTATAAAACCTGATGAAGCCACTGCTCTTGTAAGTATAAAAATTAAAATGATGTGACTTGGTTGTGGCTTATTGTAAAATAAAACGTATCAGAGTGATAAAATTTTGGGTCAAAATTTGTTTACAAGTTTTTCAGACCCCTAAACAAGAAGTGCGAAAATTTTATTCTATCTTGGATTATGACGTGTTTATGTAAATTAGCACTTTATATCTCAGTAGATGTTCTACGTTTTTTTGGTATTACTGAATGTGGCACAGCTTCATAAATATATGCGGACATCGAATGTTGAATTACACTGCTATATTATACTGTCGGCATACACACGTCTGTGTTTGTTTCAGTCCATGGTGAATTATGTCCTGTAGCATGTATATTGTATTGAATTTACATTCGTATTAATAAGCAAATCCTATAGAAGTAACCACTGTTAGTGCTACAATATTGTATACCTACCCTCTATGGTTTGCGTATTCTGTGTTTTGTGGGATCTATCTTGTAACTGGTTTCTTTAGCTTACACTGCCGATTCTGGTCTGAAAGCCTCTAATCCCATCCAAATTTTTCCATGTAACAAAATGTTTGTATCCATAATACTTTCTCCCTCATCTCCTCTCCACCTTGCAGTGTTTTTGCCACTTGGTAATCCCACTTGCATTTTAATATTTAGGCATCTAAGGGTTTGCCTGAATATCTAATTCATTCGAGAACCACGACATTGACCATTTCCTTCGTCACCCACACGAAGTATTTATACAAATATTTCTGAAACAAAAATCCCATAACATACTTATACGATTTTCGCCTAGGATGCAATCCCCCAGTAATCTGACTTTAAATATTTTATTTACCAAACAAAACTAGAGGCTTATATTATCCATAGCCATGCACTGAAACATAAGTAACCAAAACTAGAGGAATTTATAGTTTATAGCCCCAGTAGTCGTTCGTGTGGGTTCATAATATTCCAATAGTTAATTTATATGAATTGCAGGAATGTAGATAAGAGAATAAGTTTTTAAGCAATAAGTTTATTCACTAAGGTACTCTGGAATATTATGCCGTGTCTTTCGTCAGGTACGGTGACTCGCTGTCAAGTCTTCATCCCATCTCTCCTAAATAATACGGTAGTTTCCTTTGAAACACTAGTACCGATTGCCCAGCTACAGAGAAGACCGTAACTGTCTCACTTCTGTGAGAACTGCAAAGCTCATAAATAAATTACGTCAGCGGATGGATCCTTGGGAAACGCAGGCACGAGGCTTAAAGCAGTATATGGTGCGAACACGGTGGAGAGAAGCAGTAGATAAGTGAGCCTTTGTTGAGATGGGGAAGTGGTTTTGACAGAAAGGGCAAGTCTTTGGGGAATACATGGCGTAAAGGCATTGCGAGCGACGGGTTATAATGAATACGTAACCAGCGTAGTGGCCACTGTGATGTGTACGTTTCAGTTTAATATAATATATTTTCAGAAATTATAACAGCACTTAAAGACAACATAAATTTTCGTAATATTTGTACGGAACAATTTAGGGTTATCTAATGCTCCACAGTATTGTTAAATTCCTGTCTTTCTTCTTATCCTGTGATCATCATCATCATCAACAACATTATTCAATAGTCTGTCGTACAACAGGTCCAAAGCTTCTTCCAAAGTAAGTTTTCCAAAGAGTGCGATCTAATGTTTCATTTTCAGTTTCATGTATTTCCTCATTTCACAAGGTCATCCAGTAGCTGCTTACGCCTTCTTCCTCGTCTTTCCGTCACTTTGATCCTTTCTTTATCTTTCCCTCAATAACGAGTTTTTAGAAAACAATTCCAAAGCAAAATGTAGCCAATCCAGTTATCCGTCTTCCTTTTTATTGTACGCAGGATATTCCTTTCCTCCTTGACTCTGTATAGTACTTCATTTTTCACATGATCGGTCCCAATAATCTGCTGCATCCTTCTCCAGCACCACATTTCAAAACTTCCAAGATATTTCCGATCTACTGTCCGAAGTGTCTAAATTTCAGCACCACAAAAAGCTAGCGTCAAATGTACCGTTTGACTAGTTTCTTCCTTAAAATTAAGTCTTCTTATTATCGAATGCTGCTCTTGCCATAGCAACACTGTATTTGATTTCACGTGTACATCTTGCATCATCTGTTAACAGGCTACCCATCAGATGAAATATTTTACATCTCCAGCAGTTTTTTATCTTACCTTGTGATATCAAATTTTAAGTCTTCAGGACCTCTTGTTAGTCTCTTTGTTTTTTCCGATCACACTTTTTGAAGTCTCCTGACATGTCTTCTTCCCTGAAAACTGTAATGTATTATTCACTTAGTCTATTACCATTCAATCTTTTCACGTGGCCTGCCCATTGCCTTACACGTTTGTCTGTGTTCTCTGCTAATGTGGAAATCACTGAGCCCCATGTTGCCACACTTACTCCTGGCTACTTACGGCGCAACGGCTCGGAGGTTATAGACAAACCTCCCAACAGTCCAAAGCACAGGAGTGTAATTTTCTTCCGTTTGGACCTACAAAGAAGCACCTGCCTGGCAAGTGATTTGCAAATGACGTCGAAGTGAAACAAGCTGTCACCAATTGGCTGGAGACATTTGACACTAATTAATTCTACACAGGGACAAAAGCCACTCATCCATGGCGTAACACATGCTTAGATGTCGATAATGACTAGGTGGAAGTTTGATGTGTATCATCTACTAAAATGTGCCATGTATATATCGCAGTTAGAGTAAATGTCCCTGCATTAGAGGGTATTTATTCTGGTTCTTGGAATTTGTTATTATTATTATTATTATCATCATCATCATTATCATTATCATCATCATCATTATTGTCATCATCTCCTTTATGCAGGTTATTTATACTTATGTTCCTGAGACAAACTATGTCCCTAGGGAATACAGTGTTGCAGCTATTCTGTTGTTACTATTCATGGTGCTTGTATCGTTAGTTCCAGTGTTGAATCTATTGTACTTTTACGTTAATACTTCCCGAAGTAAGTGTGCAGTGCCCAATATGGCTGTTTTCTGCAGTTCCTTGACTTGATATTTTCCCGGAATGTTGCTCATGTATTTTCTGAATGACTTTGAAATAGTCCCAGTCGCCCCTATTATTACTGGTATCACATTTGTTTTTACATTCCACATGCGCTGTATTTCTGTAAAATGCTGTCTGCAATACATATAGCACCATATTACTTCTCTTATTTCCTCTTATGTCCAAGTCCTTCGTTTTACCTCTGTATGTTTCACTGTATTTAGGGCTTGGTGGCTTTAACTGTGAGAGAGTGGTCCGCTTTGAGATGCCTCGTTGCAGTATCCTTCCTCACCCTTAGCAGTACTCGGTTTCCCGCTACTCCTGATGTTTCCATTCCTGGTCTCCAAGAATAGCTGTTGTTATTATTATTATTATTATTATTATTATTAACAAATAAAATAAGACCTACTGCATGAAGTTGACCTACATACTATATTCTCGAAGAAAACTTTCGGCAGAAGAATTCCAACGCTAAATGACTAATTCCACAAGAGAATTTTCTTAAAAATTCGGATATTCAAGGAAATGCCCCTCTTTAATGGAACCCTAAGGTTCCCTTCTCTCTTCACAAAACTTTGGCATGGAAATATCCAAAGCCAGATGGATCAACTTAACTTAAGTGGCAATTTTGGTAAAACCTACATTTAATGTTATTCTCCTACCTGCATCCACGTTCCAAAGAATTCTCTTTCCTTGGGGTCTGCCAACTAAACCTTCTTTACCACCATCCCCATCTATTCGGTCCTTTCACTGATAATTTGTAATTAAATAATCTACGAACACAATAACCAATTAGCCAAATTATTTAGGAAGTGAGCTAATACAGACAGAATCGCAACAAAATATCTGAAGTGCACGAAGGCTGGTCCGCCGCCTGGCAGGAAATCACGTCAGATATCAGGTTCTCCACCGTACAGTCAGTCCGATAAATGGAATGTCGTAAAAAGACGAGAATCAAAGTATAATTTATCATGTGTCAAACAGTTCTCCGATATGCCACTGAGATTTTTCACGGGAGAATATAAAAGTAAGAGTGGACTAAGATTCGCATTATGTTTTGGGTCTAAAAGGCTATTGTTTTAAAATTATTAGGTCTCAGACATTTGATAAAATAGCCAATATGACCTTGAATTCCTTGCGTATTTACCTGTATTTATTTATTGATTTCCATTTGTTTCTTAGCGCAAACCCATGTCGTAACACCGGGTTCTTCCGCAGCACACATTGGATACACGTGTATCTGTTTCCGTTGGTCTACTCGCACATCTTGCTACTCAAACTACTGCGCGACTACCACTATTTCATTTTGGAATTTTTCAATAATTTTATCATTTGTTGTTATATTCCCCCCGTAGCCTTTCAACAAGGACTGTGTCCTAATGTCTTTTTTCCCCATTTCCATTTTATTTTAAATAAGTATTTTCCAATATTTTTCACTCCTTTCTATTTTTACAATTTAATATTTTATTGTGGGCTAAAACCTCCTTCGAACTCACCATTTACAACAAGACAGTTTTTCTCTCCGCCTTTTCGATTTTGCGCATTTTCATAATGAGGTTTTGATATCTTTCCTCCCAACTTAGCTTGTGATAAAGCGAGAGTCGATTCCTGACATCAGCAGAAACTTCAGCCGTCGCCACTAAATCTATATCAGCCGTGAGATGTCCCAAGCTTGCTGTCAGTTGCGTACAACGGTGTAAGGAAGCACAATCGTACCGCTGACCTCTCGACTCCGAATAATCTCGAGGTTAGAAAATATGTGGAACTGAACGGCCACTTCCATTCTGCGCTCCCGTGACGCTCTGCAGAGAGACAGAAAACTTTGCCCCATTCATGTTTCTTTCCTTCTGTTTATGAAAAGTATTACAGAAATGCTAAAATTTTCTATCCCAAATGTCGAAGTGGTAGGTTCCTCCACAAATTTAAGATTAACCTCACAAATTGCACAGCGTCAGACATCAAAATCTGTGATGTTCACGCACAATAAATCATGGTAAGTAAATCGTTATTCAACATAAACAAACATGCTTAATATTCTTCTTTGGTATAGGGTGATTCAGGAGGAAAGTTAAAATTTTGAGAGTTGATAGTGTCAGCCATTGTGAAAAAAAAAAGTTATTCAGAAAATGTGTTTAATTTTTATAATAAAACCAACTAGATGCACTAATTTCTCAAAATTATTTTTGGAATAAAACCCTACATGTTTCGGACAGTTCCGTCCTGATCCTGCTCGCAAGCTGTCAACAAATCTGTATGACATATAACATTGTTGTGTGTACAGTGAAAAACTCCTGATGATGTACAGAGGAACTGTCCGAAACATGTACACTTTTATTCCAAAAATAGATTTGAGAAAGTAGTGCATCTAGTTGGTTATATTATAAGAATTTATCACGATGCGCGGGCACCTTAACGTCAAAATGTGTCTAAGAGTGAACAGTTGCCAAGATAGAGATGTTTTAAACTCCAGACCTAACTTCGTTAGATTTTTTTGTGGGGTTGGATGAAGGGCGAAGTTTACAAAAGAAAGTTGGATACGCAAGACTTGCTCGCGTTTTGGATGCTTCTGCCTGCAAAAAGAAACGTGAAGATCAACTCAGAAGAAAAACACGCGATCTTCGCACACGTGTTGCAAAGTGAACTGAGGGTAACAGTGGCGTTTCCAAACATTTATTGCAAACTGTAACAAATTCTTTACTTCCGTGTAACAAATTCGTTTATTTAAACATTAATTCAAATTGGTATAAATTAACAGTAATAATTTCTCTCTCTTTATTACAGTTAACAGTGCTCTTTTCATTTGTAGATTCAAACAGCTCTATCTCGATAACCATTCAGAATTCGACACTTGTTCATACGAACGTTCATCACAATGACGATACTATCACCTCCCAAAACACTGACCTTTCCTTCTGAATCACCTTGTATACTGCGAACGCTTCCTCTATACTACCCACAACTTTTAACAGCGCTGCTACATATGGCGGAACGCTAATACGAGTTTACCATTTCCATTTCCTTCTGCACATTTCCATTGATTGCGCTGACGTAATGTGTAACATGTAGTTTAGTTATACGGAATTACAAGTGCATTTACATCGGAATATAAATAAAATTATAAAAAAAGCTAAAAAACTTTCACATATAATGTCACTAAGTAACACCTCTCCTCATTAAAATCCAAGTAAAGCATATCACAGTTGTCTCCAGGCACACCACTTAACACTAATTAATTTAGACATCCAGGCCTATTAAGTAGTACATGAGTGGAGATAAAAACCTACCCTTTCTTGACGTCGTGGTCAGTTCCAGGCTAAGGTCATTATTAACATCACTGATACCTAAAAGTTTGCTCAGCCATTTTCAGTGACAAATAGTCGATACAAGAAATTTCTCGGTGAGCAAACAAGGAAATATAAAGACGACCGTCACCTAGATAACGATCGATCACGATAAAGCCTGTTGCACACAACAGATTCTGCGAATGGCTGCAAATATCCCCCGTCACAGGAATTGTTGATAAGCATGTGCTGGCGGTCCGCTGTATAGTCCCATTGTGATAGAGAATAACAGTCATTAGTCAGATACTCGATAAAAATTGGAAACAATATCAAGTTATTTATGGACTGAAGTATTATTAGATACGATCAAGAAATCTGGTGTATCCACAGAATTAACAGCGCTGATCAAATTGTATCACAAAAAAGTCAATTTCCATAGACAATGGTTCAGTGAATATTTTGAACAACGATGTAAGCAACCAACCAGATGTAACAATTTTCGTTTATTGATATTTTTATTGATCTATTTGAATCTGTTCTACATGTTTCGGGCGACAAACTCGCCCATCTTTAGGAACACTTTTGACTGCATATACAGGTTTGGTACTATGCACCGGTCGGCAGCAATATCGGTGCATAGTACCAAACATGTATATGCAGTCAAAAGTGTTCCTAAAGATGGGCGAGTTTGTCGCCCGAAACATGTAGAGCAGATTAAAATAGATCAATAAAAATATCAATAAACGAAGATTCTTGCATCTTGTTTGTTACTTACATCGTTGTTCCAATGATACACGGTCTCACAAACGTCAAAAATATTTTGAATCTTGAAATCAATAAACCAGGTTTTAGTTGACAAATTACCTCTTCAGTCACTGCGTCTGTGTTCAGTTTCCAGTATGATACTGTCTTGCTAGTTGCAAAGAAAGGTATGTTCGATCCTGTAAACTCTGCACGTTTCATCAACAAATTCCCTTGGAAATTTCAAAGGGATTTACGCGGGTTTATAATTTGCCTACTGAGTTTCCATTATTCTCACTTCAGATACTTCGCTATTTTCGAGTACACTTTTCAAGTTACACAACTCTGTAACAATTACACCGAAATTACACGGAGTCTGTGTCCACAGACTGAACAGTGCCACAGACACCACGCTCCTGAAATCAGTTTTTACTTCGTTCTTCAACACCGGGCAGCAATTTCAATAGCGACAGAATGCAGGAATCTACTGCCACTCACTGATTTATACTGCTTTCATCTTGACAGTGCTGGTAGAGTCTGGTGGTCTCCGGGCTAACCGTGTGTAGAATAAACACAGGTCTCCCCAATAATGTCTCTATGGCTGTAAAATGTAGACGAAAACAAGATTCTATCATAACTCAATATGTTTTTCACAGAATACATTACGTACTGGATATAAACATCTTACGACATGATATTCATTTAAACCACAAAGGTCAAGACCATTGCTGTTCTCGTGAGTAAATGAGTATAGGAAATTGCTTGCCGCACAGCAAAGTTCAAAATCCTCTCAAATCCTAGTTTTCTTTAACTCTCGATATCAAGGGAAACAAAATCCGAAAAAAGCGGGCCAGACAGATAATTTTGATATTTAAAGCGGTGCACGTCATTAGATTCAATAAACACCGCAAGTTTAAAATGAAACACTATTCATAATTATTATTATTATTATTATTAGTAATTAATCACAAAATTAAACATGCTATTGTGATAATTAAATTTCAGAATTTATAACAAACTTTTCAGCCTTTCTGTTCCGCGATGAAAGATATTTTTAGCTTATAAGTTAAAAAAAAAACTGTTACACTGGGCTGGGCCTTAATCTGTATCTTAGAACAAGATCAGTGAGACGATTACATAAAACACCTGCGCTAAATCAAGTAACTTGCTACAGAGGGGGGTAAGACAAATTTGTAATAACCACCACCACAACACTCTTAATCTGTATGACACTGATATTAATTATGATGATGATAGTGATGATGATGATTATGATGGTGGTGGTTGTGGTGGTTGTGGTGGTTTGCGAGTATACTGTATATTTCTGAATTCACAGCATTCAAACCCTGCTCGCATATTTTCTGTTGCTGTGAGGCAACTTCAAGAGACATATGTGTCTTCCTGTATGTGGATGGGATGACGTAATGCAGGTTTGTAGCGCGATTTCAGTACTATGACGAGTGTGGCAATGATTGGGCGGTGTAATAGGAGGCCAGGTGCACACGGTGTCCCGTCGGTTACACTTGAGTGGCGAACAGTTAGTCATAGATCTATGTTACACGTTTATTAGCGACTGTCACACAGTTTGGTAGGCTGAAGAGTGTGCTTCACGATTTTACTTAAATCCTCGAGAAAAATTCGAATTTTTTTCTTCAAAAGAAGTCGTCTTTTCTTCCAGGCCATTTTAAATTCCGCTTTCATGAAATATCTTTAAAAACCTAAGAAACCATCAAGATACGTGTTGTAAAAAAGAGACTGACGATCACAAACTTCGTCATATTTCAAGCCCTCATATAGCAAAATATAACTGAATATGTGTGTGTGTGTGTATATATATATATATATATATATATATACAATAAAAGAAACCCAAAAAATAATAATTTGTCCCGAAACGTCGGTACATAATTACCACTCTACGTTGAATGGTATCGCAGAAGAGCGCAGAGGTCGTCTACATGGCGGCGGAACCAAAAATTAACGCTTAGGAAAAGCTTATTGAATGAGAGTCCAGATACTGAGCTCAGATTTTGCACATGTGACAACCCCGGTGAATGTAATAAAGTTACAGTGTAACATGAGGTGCGTATAATGTATGCAACAGGATGGATCATTAGAGCACTCGCACCACACCCTAAGGCACCCACACAAGCAACCACTTTTACACACACACAAAGGAAAGTTCAATCAGCACGACCTTCGAATGTCGGCTGTACTTACTTATTTACTTACTCCATGGAGCAGAGTCCTTCTTGAGAAGCTAACAGGTTCAGCGAGTCAAGAAATTCCCCGCATTTTATGGAGCCCGAAGGTTCATTACTGCATTCAAAAGTGCCCACCACCTGTCCATATCCTGAGCCAAATTGATCCAGTCCATACCCCCCACATCCCACTTCCTGAAGATCCATCTTAGTATTATCATACCATCTACGCCTGGGTCTCCCAAGTGGTCTCTTTCTTTCAGGTTTCCCCACCAGAACCTTTTATATGCCCCTCCTCTCCCCCATGTGGGCTACTTGCCCCGACCAACTCGATCTTCTCCATTTTATCACCCAAACAATATTGGGTGAGGAGTACAGATCATTAAGCTCCTCGTTATGTACTTTTCTACACTCTCCTATCACCTTGTCCCTCTTAGGCCCAAATATTCTCCTCAGCACGCTATTCTCAAACAATGCCGGCTTACATACTTGTAATTATCTTTACGACCTTCATGAGTTTCCTATTGTATTCGTTTCGCGTTCGTCTATTGCTAGTACGAACTGGACATCTGTGAAAATATAATTTCTACCAACCATCAGTGACCACCCGCCTGAATATGATGTGGCCTTCTAGTGATTAATAACAAGATAATGTGGTGGGTTCTAAAGGTACGGACGCACTTTAACCCTTTGGCCCTGGAGCTAGACATTTACAGTTTAGCACACCATTTATGTAAAATGTGAATATTTTATGAACCAAGAAGAGTAACATTAGGAAATACACGACATTTTGTGGAGGAATAAACGAAGATGGTGAGAGAAAGTCTAAAAAAATAATTAAATATATTTGTTGACTATATAAAAAGCCTACTCTGGGGAGTAGCGGTATGCCTGTCCTATATACAGGATGCATGGCGCCTAATGGTTAAGCGTGTTGCTTGGAGGGTAGCAGCGTAGCAGGTTCGCGGCGGGAATGGGATTTTAACCGCTGAAAAGGTACTGTTCCCCATCACTCTAAGGTATCCCGTAGCTTTGATCGGGAGGGGGGGAGGAGGAAATGATCAGTACGGCCCCGCCTTGTTAAGTTTCCTGATGTGTGTTAAAATCCCATTCCAGCCATGCACCTGCTACCCCGCTAACCTTCACGCAACACGCATGCATCGTGTCCCTACTGTAAAGCCAAACTAAGTGCGTCACAAATGATTGTACACGTATCTGACTTCAGGGAATTTTCTTCGTTCGGGAAAGTGTTGAATACGGAGAAATTCCGAGACTGGTAAGGCACTCTATGTGTGGTGATTAATGAATTACGGTTTATTTAATTCTTTTGATTAATAAAAATGGAGGAAAATTAAAATTACTTCAATTTATCAACCAACAAATGCACATATAATTTCACATAAAACACTTTTAAAACACTTTAAAACACTCCGACATATTTCGATCTTGTCAGATCATCATCAGGGAGCTTTGTTCCTTG
>Ga0123355_10017154_pt1 | contig 11432 bp, 8 predicted proteins | sample TergutEmb28metaG_3_FD_89872 | JGI IMG/M metagenome (GOLD analysis project Ga0123355, IMG submission 89872) | Embiratermes neotenicus P1 segment gut microbial communities from Petit-Saut dam, French Guiana - Emb289 P1 | ecosystem: Host-associated > Arthropoda: Insects > Digestive system > Gut ...
AACCAAAGGCGACGGTTACTTATATGGCGAAGGCTATGTAATTTCCTGGGCAATAGGGCATCTGGTGACGTTGAACGAGCCAGAGGACTATGATCCCGGTTTGAAACGGTGGAACATGTCAGCCCTGCCTATTCTTCCCCAGACAATGGGGCTAAAAGCGTTGCCAAAAACCATCAAGCAGCTTAATCTGCTGAAAAAGCTGATGAACGCAAAAGAAATCGGGCAAATCATATGCGCAACAGATAGCGGAAGAGAAGGGGAACTGATTTTCCGCTACATATATAAGTGGGCCAAATGCGATAAACCGATAAAACGGTTGTGGATATCCAGCCTTACAGACGCCGCAATTTCCGACGGCCTTGCCAAAATGAAAGACGGCCGCGAATACGACAACCTCTATGCCTCGGCCAGGTGTCGCGCAGAGGCCGACTGGCTTGTGGGCATGAACGCCACTCGTGCGTTCACGCTAAAACACGGCGATTTATTGCCCATGGGGCGCGTGCAAACCCCGACGCTGGCCATTTTGGTAAACCGTCACCACGAAATAACGGCTTTTGTGCCAAACGATTATTGGGAAATAACCGCAGAATTTACTGCCGAAGGCGGTTTATACAAAGGCATCCGAATCGACGCCGAGGGAGAAGACAGAGTACACAATCAAGAGCTGGCCGACTCCATAGCCCAGGCGGTAAAAGGTCGGTCGGCAACAGTCGAAAGCATAGAAACCGAAGAGAAACGCCAGCCGCCACCACAGTTTTTCGACTTGACGGAATTGCAGCGCGAATGCAACCGCAAACTGGGGCTTTCTGCCCAGCAAACGTTGTCCATCGCCCAGGCATTGTACGAAAAGCACAAGCTAATAACATATCCGCGTACAGACAGCCGTTATCTAAGCCAGGACATGGTGCCAAAGTTAAATGACGTCTTCAAATCCATAACCGCCGAGCCATACAAGGAATTTGCCGAATATGTGATGGGTTTGCCCAAGCTGCCAACTACCACCAGGCTGGTAAACGACGCAAAAGTAACCGATCACCACGCGATTATTCCCACTGGCGGCAAAAAGCCCATGTCTGCCCTAACCGCCGACGAACGCGCGGTATACGACCGTATATTGCGCAATTTTTTGGCCGCGTTTCACCCGGCATATGTGTATGCCGTGACTACGGTAATCACGCATGTTCCCTGCGAAGTGCTGGAATCGCAAACCTTTCGCACCAGGGGTCGCATGGATAAACAACCGGGCTGGACGGTTCTTTATGCCCATGAGAAAACCGAAAGCACCAAGAAGACCACACAAAAAAAATCCCCCGCGCAAGATACCACAGAATCTGAAAACCCACTGCCACTACTGGCCAAAGGTGAAGCCGTAACCGCCGAAGATTCCACAGTTTCGCACAAAAAGACCCAGCCCCCCAAGCCCTACACCGAAGCCACTTTGCTATCCGCCATGGAAAACGCCGGGCGTTTCGTCGAGGACGAGGCATTAAAAGAAGCCCTAAAATCATCTGGCCTGGGTACCCCGGCCACCCGCGCTGCCATGATAGAGAAGCTGATTTCATCCGGCTATATCGAACGCAAAAAGAAAAACCTGACCCCCACAGAAAAAGGAATCAGGCTAATAAGCATAGTCCCGCCAGAAATGCGCCAGCCAGAAACCACCGGCAAATGGGAACGCGGCCTAACCCGCATAGCCAGCGGCGAACTGGACGAAGCAAAATTTATGGCCAGCATCCGTAGGTATGTTACGTATTTGGTGGGGCAGGCCGGGGGGCGGGTTTAAAGGATTCGTATTTTGTTTCGTTACAAAAATCAACTGGGGCGTGTAGCCACAATGGAAATATCCCGCTTTTTGGTCAATGCTCCGCTGCTCCTGGACAAGGGGGTATCAAGTAAAAAACCTTGACACCCCCTTGTTCAAAGAATCGCGTAATATCACGGTTTCTTGGATGTTTTTCTTGGACGTCAAAAAAATCCAACGATTCAAGAATAAATTTCGGAGCATTGTTACACGTATCGAATGTAATCCTAGGCGGTGAAAGTGAGATATTAAACAGGCTCCTAGCCCAAAACTGCCGCAAAAATCGTATCATTTCCGTTGTGGCAACACGCCCTGGTTGTAAATTGCAACCAGTTGGATTTTTCGCACACATAAACCGCGAGTCTGCTGCGTTTGTCGTAGGGATATCAAGTAAAAGACCTTGATGCCCAGCTCAAATTTCATTATCCAAAAGTTTCGTTGTGAGAGAAAATAATTCGACGAATTACAGTAAGCGTCTGCGAATTGTAGTTAAGGACGTTATTGTTTCGCAATAATTTTGTAAAATTGCAAAATTTAAAACCTGCGTGTCTTTTCAACTTTTTCTATTACAGTGTTGATATCTTTGTACTTTCTGATATGCCGCATAAAGCGTCTTCTGTGAAAGAAAAAATCATCAAAATCACGAAGGTCACAAAATAGGTCAAATGTTATCTGTAAATCTTGAGCAATGCAAAGTTCAACAGTGTTTCTAACATCAGGTGCAATAATGTTGATGTTCTTATATTTTTCATCGTACAAAGACAAAAAATACAATCTTGAAATAAATCTAATTATCCCTCTAAAGTTCGCAAACACGCTGTCTTTCGCTTCCATGACCAAAGCTACTTCGTGTTCGTAAAACTTGGTTAAGTAATCATCGTCAAGAGTTGTTAATATCCCCGCAAAAAGCTCAAAGCTTTTATATGATGCATGGAATTCACTCCATATTAAGAAAAAAATGTATTCATCTTTTTTGAACTGTGTGCCATCGTAGTTTCCATTACTAAACTTTACGACAAAATCATTATAATCGGTTAAATGTACCATTTCGTGGAACAGCGACTTTAACAAGTGTTCTGGCACTTGGGTGTTCTCTTTATAAAGTATCGTATATGCTCTTCTTGTTCCGTTTATATCAAATTCTATGCCTGCATTGAAATCACCCAACAGCCCCTTTGAGTCAAGCAATACAGGGGTTTTATTGATTAAATTAACATCTTGATAATTAGTTGTTTTGACGAAGTGTTTTTTAACATCGGAAACAGTCCAACCATCACATACCTTGGAATTATCAAGTTTCATAACAATACCCGCCACTTCAAAATTTAACCTTAGTTTCAATAGGTTATTTGATTTATTAACTGCTCCATTTTACCATTTTCCTTTCGCTTTGAAAACAAAAAAAGACCGCATCACCCCTGTACAGTAACAGGGATTTCTGGCGGTGGTGAAACAAAAACGGCGAAGGCATAAGTATCCTCGCTGTTTGGTGGCATGTTCTGGTCATCTGGTCTCGGCGGCTACATTTGGAGACTCCGAATTCAAGACCATGGGATATCAACCGGTATGAGTTTAGGACTAGTTGAGTTTTTAAAATGTACAGATCGCAGTTTTAATGGCTTTGTTAAGTGGGTATCAAGGTTTTTTACTTGATATCCAGTTCTCCTTTTTCCACAGGAACCTCAATAAACTCCGGCAGCGACTCAATCCTATCCCCCTGATACCCCTCCAGCACATCCGCATATTTTTCCGCAAGGGTGGATGTAATCAATATTAAACCTGCTTCCGGCGGAATCGCCTGCAATGCCGAGCCAAGTTCTTCTTCCGTATCAACGTAAAAACACTCCATACCGGCCAGTTTAAGCCCGTTGCATATGTTATTGTCGTCAAAAATTCCGATTGTACGCATTTAAACACGCCCCAATATCATAAATGAAATAAGCAGTCCATAAATTGCGATGCCTTCTGCCATGGCCACAAAAATCATGGACTTGCCAAAATTGTTTTCGTTTTCGCTTACTGCGCCGATGGCGGCGGCTGCGGCAGAACTTACCGCAATGCCCGTGCCAATTGCCCCAAGCCCGGTAACCAGCGCAGCGGCAATAAACGCAGCGGCCAAAGCCAAGTCGGAAGTATCGCTTGTGGGCGCACCATACGCCCTGCTTGAGAACACAAACACTGTGGCCACCAGAAACACAATGGAAAACGCCGCCAGGTTCATAATCAGAGCCTTCTTCCCACGATTTGAACCCGCTTCGCCTTTCCCCCAATAAAAATACCCCATCGGCCCAAATATAGCCCCCACAAAAATCAGCAAAATCATTAGCATAATCATTGCCCCATTCCTATTTTATTTGAAGTAAAAACCCGCCCGCCCCCGGTATAAAACCGGCTGAAAATTTCATAAAAATCCAGTCGCAAAACTTGAATCCCCACAAGCAGCCCTTCGATTCCCATAACCAACACATTGCCCGCAATGATTATAAACAACGAGTTCATTCCCGCCGTGCCTTGGGAAAGCTGCAGAACAACATGCATCATTCCGGCATGGATGATGGCAAACGCCCCAACCCTCACAAACGATATAGTGTTGGTGGCATAGGCCAGCAGCGTTTCGAACATTTCTATCGCTGTGCTAAAAACGAACTGTCCCAAAGATTTAACGCCGCCCCCATTTTCCAAAACGGCACTGCTTCCCCCGGCCATAAATCGCTCAAGCGGATGCTTAAACGCCACAAACAACAGCGGCAATGCCACAACCGCTCCTACCATGGGGGTAACCGCCCGCCCAAAAACCATCACCCGCACCCCAAGCCACAGCATTGCGGCATAGAAAGTAAACCCCGCCGCACCGTTGGACGCAAACAGCAAATCCGCAAAACGCCGCTGTTTAAATGCGTTGTACATATAAATGAACATGGCCACGGCAATAAGCCCAACCCCAAGCCCAGCGGCAAAAATTAAGGTTTGCGTTATATCGGCCGCCGGGCGAATCCACAACGCTGGCAAAATATCCTCAAACCCAAAAATGCTGCCATACATAAACCCAAAAATCATTGCAGAAGCCCCTACCACCGCCATGATTGCACCCACTGGGGTTTTCCATTTATGTCGAATAAACAGCCCTAGCAGCCCCAGCACAAAGCCATGCCCAACATCCCCAAACATTAGTCCAAACAACAATGTATAAGTCACGGCCAGCAATGGCGTGGGGTCAACTTCGTCGTACTGTGGCAAGCCGTATAACCGCGTGAAGAATTCAAACTGGCGCACAATCGGAGGGTTTTTCAGCAGGGTAGGAGGACTGGATTTTTCATCTGCCTCAAACGAATGAAATGTGAAAACCGCCAAATCGTCATGTGCAATCTCCTCCTCCAGCACTCGTGCATCCCCCGCCGATATCCATCCGGAAAACGTGAAAATACGGCGGTTTTTGCTAAGTGATGCAAACCTTTTTACATCGAAGGCACTATAAAGATTTTTCACTTTACAGCAGGCAATGGCCAGCCGCACGGGTGGGATAGTCTCCGCCAGTGTCTGTCGGGTAAGTGCGGATATTTCATCTTTTATAGTCCGGCTTTTTTCTTGCCAGAGTCGCACACGTTGCGCCGGTGTGCCAGGTTCTTTCTCCATCTGCACAACCTCAAACCCCAGCGATGCAAAAATCGTATCCATTTCGCCTTTGTGAACCACGGGCGTAAAATAAACGCCCCACACAAACGACTCATCTTGCCGGGATAAAACAAAACAAACCCGCGCGTCCTGTGCCAAGAACTTCACATACTGGCGATAATTCGCAATGCTCATACGCCCGAATTGATAATGCGTAAACTGAAACCCATCAAGCTCGCCCAAATCTAAGTCAAGCCCCACAAAATTCCCCATTGATTGGATGCGCGTTGTTGTTTCGACCAAGGTTGTTTCCAGCGCACGCAGGTTGGAATCCCTGTTTTCGTATAACTGCGCGGCTTCTTCCACAATATTAACCGCGTCAGATGCGGTCATGGGCATGTGTAAAACAGGCACCTGCCCTACGATTTCCGCAAAAAATTCCGCCTTTTTCAGCGTAGCCGCATAGGGGTTGAGTGTGGTAAACGGCTGAGTTAAACCACTAATCGCGTTTTGTTCCAACTGGATATCATAGCGAGAAAGATAACGCCGGACGACATGGTTCATGTCGCCTATGTGGCCGGTGATGCTTATGTATTTCATGGTGGTAATCATTCGTATCACACCTTTGGTGTATTGCGCCTGGGGCCTGGAACAATATTACCTATGTTTTCCATTTTTGTAAAGACTTTTTTTGTGCAATCTTCTGTACTTACGTGTGCAACAAAACCCAACTGGTAGTAATTTACTACCAGTTGAGTTTTGCGACAACGTGCGGAAATCAATTTTCATCACTAAGAAAAAGTTAAATTGCGCAAATTCAGTTGGATAGCATTGCCAACCAACTGAATATTAAAAATTGATTTTTCGTGTTGACAACGATCATGGAGTTGACATCCCAGCGATTTAAAGCTACATTTGCACGATATACTACAAACCAAAGGAAGTGTATGATGAAGCAATTCAACGTGGTATTTGAATATCTTGACAAAATGTGGATAGCGAGTTGTGACGAACTTAGGATAACATTAGAGGAAGGTTCTTTTGATGCATTGGTTGTACGTATGAAGATAGCCGTACAGGATATAGCCGAAGTTGAATTGGGACATAAAGGCGAAATAAGATTAATAATTACGATGCAGGACAGAGTCGAAGAAATTAAAGCGGTGGGATAATGGGTGATCGCCTACACACATCGGAGCATGGTAAATCCATTTATCTTAAAGCTGGGTTTGTTGATTCGGATGGATTTATGGCATTAAGAATCTAAAATATTTTCAAAGGACAGATGCATATGCACGCGTTGCGATGGAGCCTGCCGTATATCAAAAAATATTGGGGCAGGCTGGCGTTTGCGCAGTTGATGAATTTCATAAACATAATGCTGGGCTTGGTTACGCCGCTTATTATCGGGCTTATTGTGGCCAATGTTATACAAGATGGGCAGCACCAGCTCTTGTATAGGTACTTAGGCATACTTCTGGGGATTACCGTGTACCGCTCTATTACGCGGTTTATTTTTCTTATGATTTTCGAGAACACCTCGCAGAAGGTGTTGTTTGCCATGCGGCAGGATATTTATCATAAATTACATATCCAGAACTTCACGTGGTTTGACAAAAACCGCGTGGGAGACATTATGTCGCGCATGACGGGCGATTTGGAGGCTATACGGCATTTTACGGCATTTACCTTGCACAACATCCCGGAAAACGTAGTTATGTATTTTGCCGCAATTATTGTCATGGGATTCATTAGCCTGCCGCTTACGCTTGTTATGACGATTACAACGCCGGTGGTATTGTACGCCGCGTTTAAGCAATACAAAGACATGCGCCCCGCCTTCCGAAATGTTCGGGAGCAATTCTCCAACCTCAATTCCATCTGCGGCGAAAACATTGGTGGCAACCGCGTGGTAAAGGCATTCACAAAAGAGGCGCACGAGATTGAAAAATTTGAAGCGGTAAACCGGGCTTTTCACGACAGCAACCTGGACGCGGCCAAGGTGCGTGTCAAATACTTTCCTGTTATGGAAACGTGTTCGCAGCTGCTTCCGTGGTTTTTGCTGCTGTTTGGCGGGATGATGGTTATCTGGGGGCATCTTGAACTGTGGCAACTGATTGCATTCAGCGGGTATCTGTGGATGCTCAACAACCCCACCCGCATGTTCGCCATGGGTGCCAACGATTTGCAAAACGCCGCAACATCTTTGGACAAAATATATGAAATGATGCGCCAGCCAATCCAGATAAAAGATCCGGAACAACCACACCCATGCCATTCAATAGAAGGCGCGATAGAATTCCGCAACGTAACATTCAAACACAACCCATACGAAAAAGACACCTTTGCCCTAAAAAATATCAGTTTCCGCGCAGAAAAAGGCCAGACAGTTGGCATCGTTGGGCAAACGGGTTCTGGCAAAACCACGCTTATGGCACTTATCAGCCGTTTCTATGATGCTTCCGAGGGGGAAGTTTTGGTTGACGGCATCAATGTGAAGGATTATTCGCTATCAAACCTACGCGCCCAAATTTCCTATGCAAAGCAGGACGTGTTTCTGTATTCAGACACAGTTGAAGGCAACATCGCTTTTGGTTTCCCAGACGCGCCAATGAACACAGTTTACGACGCGGCCAAAATTGCCGACGCGCACGATTTTATCCTTGAGATGAGCGAAGGTTATGACACCATAGTGGGCGAGCGCGGTGTAGGCCTCTCCGGCGGGCAAAAGCAGCGGATTTCCCTTGCCAGAGCCATTGCCACAAACCCGGCTGTGTTGATTTTGGACGACGTAACATCTGCTGTGGACATGGAAACCGAGCAGCGCATCCAACAAGCCCTTGCCGAAAAAGTTTCGCAAAGCGGCCGGGCGTGTACAACTTTTATTGTTGCGCACCGCCTGTCGTCGGTAAAGTACGCCGATTTTATCTTGGTCATGGAAAACGGCAAGATAATCGAGCGCGGCACCCACGAGACGTTATTGCAGCAAGGCGGATATTATTCGCAAATGTATAACGAGCAGCACTAATCATCGTAACAAAATGTTGCCGAAAAAATTCAGTTGGATAGCAATGCCATCCAACTGAATTTTTCGGCACAACTTCCCGGGAGGGGTTTATGGCACGCAATACATTCCGTCAAGACGAAGTTTTAGACAAACAAGACGAGTTTAACCTCAGCCGCTTTCGTCGACTGGGCAAATATATAAAAACCCATCGGCGTATTTTCCTGATTACGTTGTTCTTTACGGTGCTTTCCAGTGCGCTGGCACTTTTGGCACCGTTCTTCACCATGGTTGTAATCGACCATGCCATACCCGGCGAAGACGTGCGGCTGGTGCTAATCATCGCCGGTTTGATGCTGGCCACCATTGTAGCCAACACGTTTTTCATGCGATATCGCATGGACGCAATGGCCAAAGTTGGCCAAGGGATTATCAAAGATTTGCGAAGCGATGTGTTCCGGCATTTGCAGCAGCTGCCTTTCAGCTATTTCGACAGCCGCCCCCACGGCAAAATCCTGGTGCGCACGGTAAACTACATCAATTCCCTAAGCGAAATGCTCTCCGGCGGCCTTATGAACGTAATCACCGACATACTTTCACTGGGCATTATTGTGGTGATGATGCTGATAATAGACGCGAGGCTAACGCTGTATGCCCTTGTGGGAATGCCTGCGCTGCTGCTGGTGCTGTTCTTCATTCGCAGCAAAAACAGAAAAGCCTGGCAAATTCAAAGCGCGAAGCAATCCAACCTAAATGCCTACATTCACGAGTCCATCGCCGGGGTAAAAATCACCCAATCCTTTGCCCGCAACGAGAAAAACCAGGAAATCTTCGAAGACGTAGCCAAAGACGCGTGGAAAGCCTGGATCGACGGCATTCGTGTGCAATTTTTGCTGTGGCCCAGTATAGATAATATCAGTGCGCTGGCGGTATCATTTCTATATATAGTAAGCGTGGCCATGATTGCAGTCGACGTGCTTACCGTGGGCGTGCTGATAGCGTTTGTGGGTTATATCTGGCGGTTTTGGATGCCCATAAACAATATAGCCGCGTTCTACAACCAGCTGGTGACGAATATGAGTTACCTGGAACTTATCTTTGAAACGCTGGACGAACCGGTGCTGGTGAAAGACCGCCCCGGGGCAACAGATATGCCCAAAATCAAAGGCAAAGTCGAATTCAAAAACGTAGACTTCTCATACGAAGAAGGCGCGAAAATCCTGTCCGATGTGAGTTTCATCTGCAACGCCGGTGAAACGATAGCACTGGTTGGCCCCACAGGTGCCGGCAAAACCACGATTATAAACTTGATAAGCCGCTTTTACGAACTGGAAAGCGGCCAGGTGCTAATCGACGGCTTTGATATAAGCTGTGCAAAACTGGCATCCCTGCGCGGTCAAATGGGAATAATGCTGCAAGACAGCTTTCTTTTTTCCGGCACAATAATGGACAATATCCGCTACAGCCGCCTAGACGCCACCGACGAAGAAGTTATGGCAGCAGCAAAAGCCGTCTGCGCCCATCAATTCATAATGGAAACCGAAGACGGCTACAAAACAGAAGTAAACGAACGTGGCAGCCGCCTAAGCGTAGGTCAAAGGCAGCTGATTTCGTTCGCTCGCGCTCTGCTTGCCGACCCGCGCATTTTAATCCTAGATGAAGCCACATCCAACATAGACACACGCACAGAAAAAGCCCTGCAAGAGGGCTTAAATCGGTTGCTTGTGGGGCGCACATCATTCATCATTGCCCACAGGCTATCTACCATAGAACACGCCGACAAGATCATGGTAATAGACAGGGGCAACATAGCAGAATCCGGCACACATGGCCAGCTTATGGCGCAAAAAGGCGATTATTATAACTTGGTTAGGGCGCATTCAAATAAATAAAGCCTGCCGAGAAATTCTCCCCGCAGGCTCCACAAACTAATCTCTGTTATATTTTTTCTTAAACCGCTCAACACGCCCGCCTGCTTCCAACAGCAGTTTTTGGCTTCCCGTGTAAAAAGGATGGCATTTTGAACAAACTTCTACTTTGATACTTTCCACTGTAGAGCCTGTTACAAACTCATTGCCGCAATTGCATCGTACTTGCGCATCATAATATTTCGGATGGATAGCCGCTTTCATAATTCACCACCCTTTCTGTTTTTAATCTTGCCTCACGAGAGTATAGCATATCTTTTTGCGAATGGAAAGAGGCGGATGAAAAATTTTCAGTTGGTATCAATTTTATACCAACTGAGTTTTGCAAAATTGGTTTTCGTTTGTATTTCTGTGGTACAATATAAACAAGTTGTAGCCAGGGGTTGGCTTGTGCTTCACTGACTCTGTAACACAAGGAGGTGAAGCGATGGCCTTTTCGCTTGATGGGATGTATCAATTTATCCTTACGGCATTGGGCATGATTCTATCATACCTAGCCGGACGCCACAGTTCAAAACAAGACAACAAAAAATAGCCGCCCCTGGGTAAAGGTACGCGACTATTTGATAAACTGCAAATAGCAGTGAAGCCAAGCCGATGGCTACAGCGACTTGTTTCACCCAGACCAGCGTTGTCGCGCTGGTCTATTTTTATTATATCCAGTTTCACGTGATTTAGCAATACTTGTTTTGTTATTTTCCCCCCGCAGGTGGTATGTTAAAATATGAAAAGTTACAAAACAGAGGCAAGTGTTGAAAATTTAGTGAAAAAAGTATAAAACAAATCAAGGAACATTGTACAAAGATGGACAGGAGATTTAACATGAACACAAAAGCATTAAACGCCCTGGAATATCACAAGATAACAGAGTTTCTGCAAAGCAAAGCGGCATCCCCTATGGGGAAAAGTCGCGCAAAGTCGCTTATGCCCATGAGAGATTTGAAAGACATAAGCCGCGCCCAAAAGGAAACAAGTGCCGCGGCGGGGCTGATATTAAGAAAGGGCAGCCTGCCTATGGGCGGAATCAGCGATATCGGCTCGTCGCTGGTGCGAGCCGGTGCCGGTGGGGTGTTGCAGGCAGAGGAAT
>Ga0123355_10017155_pt1 | contig 11432 bp, 7 predicted proteins | sample TergutEmb28metaG_3_FD_89872 | JGI IMG/M metagenome (GOLD analysis project Ga0123355, IMG submission 89872) | Embiratermes neotenicus P1 segment gut microbial communities from Petit-Saut dam, French Guiana - Emb289 P1 | ecosystem: Host-associated > Arthropoda: Insects > Digestive system > Gut ...
CCCCCCCCCCCCCTCCCCGAACAAAATTCCTGGGTACGCCACTGTGTACAATGGGTACCGGGTCTTTCCCGGGGGTAAAGTTCGGCCGGGGCGTGACACTGACCCCTCACCCCCTTCTAGTGCCGTAGTCAAGAAAGAGTAGAGCTGTACCTGTACTCCCCCTATGGGCCGTACGGCCTGTACAGAGCCTCAGTGCCTGTACAAGGGTACATTTTACCTTTTGCTACATTCTTACTGAATCGCACGTTCCGTCTATGCGTTCGTAAAGTACCTGGTTTTTAAAATACCGTGCGAAACAATTTATTTATCTGAGGGGTGTGTTAACTCTGTTTTCAAGGACTAGGCCAGTTCCCCTGGTATGTTAGTTTTCCTGTGATTTACCAGCCCAACTATTGTCCAACCATTTCTCATTTCCTATATGAAGGGCGTACGCACTGTACAGTACTTGAATCAGAGTACGACATGACGTATTACTGCCTACAGTTGGGAGGAAATTTCAATAGCCAGTTACGATGATTTGATCGTAGAATGGATAGCGCTAAGCGCTGTGTGATGTTGAAAGGTGTCACTCGTGGATCAGTTATGCAGGTTTTATTCAGAGAGTCCGTATAGAAATGAACCCACTTGTTGAAGTCACGGTGTATGGAGCTCATGTCATTGCGCGTTTAGCCTGTTGTAATCTCAAACGACACGTACGCACAGGCAGCACTATCAAAGCATGAGAAATAAATTGGTACTTCCTATTTCACTTCAATTGGCGAGAGGAAAACTACTGACTGATTCTAACCGCACATCCCAGTGGCGTACCGAAGAGGGGGGGGGGGAAAGTTTGGGGGTTCAAACCCAACCCCCACCCCAAAAAAAAATTCCGACGGCCCTCCAAAATCGTGCCAAACTCAACCCGATTGTGAAAATTGTTAAAAATTGCTGAATGTACGACGCCAAAACAAGAAGATGTTCGGAAAAAGGCAGTAAAATTCTAAAATTACCTAGGTTCGCATTTGTTTTACATTAGCGATGACAAATAGATTGGTTGTCATCATAAATAGTCTTAAAGTACCAAAAATTAAGAAGATGTTATTATATGAAATAAAATTTCTTGTACCAAATTACAGCTGTCTCCAGAACCCCTGACTAGGGGGCTACCGCCCGCAGATCCCCGTTCCATCTGTCCACTGTCCTCAAATAAATTAGTTGAATCCCCCCCCCCCTCGAACAAAATTCCTGGGTGCGCCAGTTGTACACCCTGAAGATGGAAACAGCAGGTTCGTCTCCGAAGTTATCATTATCAGCCTACCGCACTGCATGATGTTACCTCCACAAAGATAATACTTAAGAATTATGGTTTTGCCTTCGTCTGCCTAAGAATTATCAGGTGATAAGCTCTCAAACGGTCAATTAACCCTTTAAACGCCGAGTTAAATCCCATCTGCCCTTTGCTAGCATTATTCGGAGCTCACCATATTATCCACGTTAGCAGGTAAAGGGTTAATATAAGAAGAACAAGTCAGAAATACACTTTAACACTCAACAGCGATCCACTCACTTCTGGCTCAGTGTCACCTTATCGCTACTCTCTCTGTCCCCGTGTTCATATTGTTTCGCCCAACGACCTACAAAGAACGCCCTCTCCTCGCACAGTGTTTCTTCGATTAATGACTGCAATTAACAGGATATTCTGTAACTAAGAACAACACTTGGCAACACACACTGGCCACCTACTCTCGTTTCAAATCTAATATATTTATCCCCTCTCTATTTCTACTGACTCAGATGCGTTTCTGATTAGCAACTGGGTGGTCCTAATGTCGGATACCAGACGTGGAGAGGTATATTTGTAAAGACCATGATGCCGTGACATGACAATGTCATTTGCCATATTAAATAATCAGAGAATCCCAAACTTCTGTAAAAAGATCAGAATACTTAAACAATATGTTTATTGGACCGTGCATCATTGTGATAGTTGAAGAATAAAAGACCAACTTGATGTCACTTGCTATTTTATTTCACTTCTTATGTGTTCAACATATTTCGGACATTAATATGTCCATCATCAGGAGCTTGAGACTATTCTGTTGAATTACCACATTGGTCGTTTTGTTCTTGGTTCGATGTGTGTTGGAGTTGGAGTTGAACAATACGACCAATGTGGTAATTCAACAGAATAGTCTCAAGCTCCTGATGATGGACATATTAATGTCCGAAATATGTTGAACACATACGAAGTGAAATAAAATAGCAAGTGACATCAAGTTGGTCTTTTATTCTTCAACTTAAACAATAGTTTGTCCATTTTGTTTACGAGAGTAAACTTTGAAAAGTTGGAAACAAATAAAAATCAAGTGAGGGGGAGAGATGGGAAGTGAACACATACCATGAAGAGGGAGGAAGAAAGTTTACCCGAAGCAGCGGTACTTCTAACAACATAATTACAAAGAGAAAAACTCAGCTTCAAACAGCAGTTAATCAGTAGGCAACGACCTGAACTATTATTATTATTATTAGTCCCATTAACTCGTGTTTAGCATGGTAGTGTCATACCACATCACGCGTTTAATAACGAAGGTGAAGGCAAATACGTCTATTAATTATTGATGAAATATACGGTCACCCAAGAACTTGCTGCAAATCTTGCAGGTACGTAGGATTACAGATCTTTGTGTGGTCACGTACAGTAAATCCAGTAATTCTAGTCGCTTCAGGACACCATGCAGTGTTTGACGAATACCTTCTAGCAGATATAGTGACAGGTACAGTCTACACCGCTTCTACTTGTCACTGAAGCTACACGTCAATGCTTATCTCTATGTATTTTCTTATTTAATGCGTAAAAGTTGTTTCCAGATTACCCGAATTTCATATTCTGATATCAATTTTATTATTATTATTATTATTTAGCATCGAATTCCATTAATCCCTTGGCCAGGCCTGTTTACACATTTAACAATATTTCACCTGTTTAGTGCATTGCGTACGTAATTACACTCATAAAGCATCTGGCAATATAGTCATAAAAGATGACTATTTTATTTTGCGGTCACGAATTTACGAATTTGACGTTAACAAAAAGCTACGATTTTGCAGAAATGGCTACAGTGACTCTGGAACAGACGCGGCGATGGTGTCATTTATTTTAATCGAAATGTCAAAAATGAACATGTAATAAAAATAAAATTATAATTTGAAAAAAAAAAAAACCTATTACATTTTCTCTCTTCCCAATGTCCTTATAACCAACGTCGTATAAACCAAGTCATTCGGCGGCTTTCCTATACTTTACTTTCAATTTTGTCTATATACCAGTTCTCTTTTCCATCTTCCTGCTCTCTTTCCTTGCGCTTCAATTGTCCCGTCTCTCTAAGGAATACTGTATATTCAACCACGTAAATAAAAGTATATATATATATATATTTCTCTCCCACATCCTCTCTATATTTTCCCTTTCCCATTATGCCCGTTAAGTTCATCTCCCATCATTTTGCCACCTTGCAGGGTTTCAGATTGTTGACTCAGCAATCTACAGTTAAATGAAATCGGGTCAAGGAAAGAATGAACATACATCCTCACCCAAGCCTAAATGGACGGTGCCGTCTTTCTACGCACCACTCTCCACTCACGCCAGTTTTCAACTGTATTGTGACTGCAATTTCAGCTCCCGCTTTGTGTCCTTTTGTTGACGGATGGCATGTGTATACGTAGGTGAGGAGGGGTTACCGCGACGCAGATTTGCACCAACGCCAATCGCACCCATCCGTTAACCGACCAGCAAAAATAAAGATTTCGGCAACCACATAAGGACTAGTACCATACAAACCGACAAGCCACAATTCGTGTATATGTTTTTCTCTACTCCAGCCGTGGCTCAGTACATATTATGTTGCGTCTCTGTAGGACAGTTACTGAATCTTTAAATATAACTTCACTATTTTCATGTTTTGAAGCGTAATCCTGTGCTCCTGGCGCCCCTACTTGTAGGTACAGAAACTAAGTTCCCCGGCAATTTGATAGCCATTTGCTACATCTTTCAGTACGGTAACAGTAGGCTTCAAACTGAGTATCATTTGTTGTCATTCTTCAGTTTGAGTTCTGTCAAGTTTTGAAGTTATCACAGCGGAGTAATAGACTCCTCCATTATACCGAGATGCAAATCAATAAAGAACACGAGCTTGAAGCGTGGAAATAAAGAAACAAGACAGTGGGGTTACACAAATTTTACCAAGGCTCTCTTTCCTTGCAGAAAGTCATAAGCTTGGACGGTAAACTCGTCAATGTAATTCCTCTCCTAAGCCGGACGAATACACTCCACGCCCCCAACGCGTAAGACATAGCAATAAAATAGGTACTTTTACTGCAACGTATTACACATGGACTATTTACACATTTTAACGACGATGTGGGCTATATATTGTTGTCATGCTGTTTCTTCCCTTGCGCTTGCTTCTCCCTAACGATGACTCAGACGAGCCGGTCATATGATACATTGAATATAAATGCATTTACTTGGACTTATTTAACCTCTTACATCCTACTGGTCACGTGATGCACCACCAGTTTAACATTCAACAACTGTACGCTCTGCCCACACCGTATTTACACGTATGTGTTTTGTATTTATCTGAGAGCAAACAGCGACTTGTGCCACTTACAGCATAAACTGATTGGTTTTTTTATAACCGAGATGAAAAGTGTTTACAGCGCGGTACGGACTGTGTCTTTAAATAAAGCGGTCTGCGCTTCGTGTTTAAAGAAACAACCTTGTAAATTACGGAGAATAGTTAATATGAACATTTAAACCTTATCCTGCTAAAGTGGAGAATATGGTGAATTCCTAAAATTTGTAGCAGATGGCAGATGGGATTTAACTTGGCGTTTAAAGGGTTAAATTTACCTTTTCTAAAAATATTAATATTAGGAATCTTCGTCATAAGAAAATACTACAACATGAAAAGAAATTAAATGTTGCATTTTTCATATACACTTACAAATACTCTTCGTATTTCACGTCGTTGTTTGCCGGCTGTCGAAAGTTTTATACATTAATCGGGTTTAAAATCCTTTAAATATTTCCTTAAAGTAGCTCTTACGAAAGAAGGGCATTTCTGAGAGCACTTCAGTGTTCCTTACTTTAACAGCTCTTTGAAAGTGGTCGCTTTCTAACTTCGCTCCCTTACCAAAGAAAGTTTGTACAGAAATTACACTAATTTCTCGATATAAATTTGAAAGGAATACCAAAATACAGAAGCAGAACAACTTAATTATGTTTCTACTCTAGTTGAATAAAGAGAGACCAACTTGATGTCACTTGCTTTATTATTTCATTATTTAATGCTCAACATGTTTCGGATGTTAATACATCTATCCTCAGGAGGTTGCGACTTATTTAGGTGATATAGCTGGGCAAGTTACAAAATCTTTAGTGAGAAACGACAGCCGTTGTGCGAACATCACTCAAGAGATACAAGCTCTATTTTAGAACATTCTTTCTCTTGTTTTTTTCCTCCAAAATCACTGCAAATTAACTAAGCCGCTACCTGCATAACTTTTATGAGTCTTCCAGTGTCACAGTAGGAAACATATGAGAACTATCCGAGGTTATTAAAAACCATCATTTAAAACTGACTTGTATTGGTAATAGTAACGTAATGTGTTTTCTGTACAAAATAACACAATCATCACTAAGTATAATACGGATTACCTTCATGCCTCAAACGGTTAAACACAATGAAGCAGAAAGACTCAACACAAACTACAAATAATTTTCCTTTCTAAATTACGTGTCTAACCTGACAGTGTATCGGCAGGACCTGACAACAGTGAATTCCAAATCGTAAAAACATTTCGGACCAAAACGTGTCCAAACTTTATGGTCGGGTTGTACCTGGGCGTGGAATTAAGATCGCCCATTCAGCACGTAGGCGTGACGGAGGGTGTGATCCATTCACATGTCAGGTGAGGTAGCCTAACAACGCATCTTGTGCCTCCCCGATAGATTCTAGAAGTCTGACGCTAGATACCAAGACACAAGTTTATCGTACAGACGTGCGGCATGTCACAGCTCAGAGTCTTAGCAGGCCGTCTCCAAACAGCGGGGATCCTGGTTTGATTCCGGGACGATCAATGTGGGATTCGTGGCGGGTGGGGTGGCACTGAGACAGGCGCTTCCTCTCTCCCCTTCTAGGACCATTCCACTAGCCCATTCGTCAGCCACCCACACAGTTCAGAAGACGGTCTCACGTCCCCCGAGAAACAAAACAACTCTACAAATGTACACGCGCCAACAATTCTGGAACTTTCGTTGTGTCATTTCTTATAGATCTGCAAATTCCGAACGCTAGCTTTTCATGATTTTAAACCGAACGTACTGAAAAAATGCAAGTACTGAAATTTATTTGCCACTTCACACACACACACACACACACACACACACATTACACATTGTCTCTACACTTCAAAAAGGCATTACCAGTCGATAAGCTTACGTTGTGTTCTTCCTAGAAAGGGGAGGCAAATAATATCCATAAAGACCGTTTTGTAACACAGCACTTGAGCGGTGTTTGAACGTGCATCTTCCTCATGATATAAAGTGAAATGTCAAGTTGATGCAATAAAATTACCCTACTGCATCAAGTTGGTATTTAACATATTTCACGTAATACACCACATTAAAATGTTTAAACAAAAACACAATTTCAGTGCAGTTTAAACGCATTCTAATCTCTCTTTTTTTCTGTGTCTGTGGGATGCTGGGTAAATCTTTGTTAAGATTTTCTTTTGTTCTTATAGCGTAGGATGATGACTAAACGTGGGTAAGACTTCCTTCAGGTGGGTCGATGGGTAAGTCAGCGAACGCTGGAAATGCATACAGAATTTCAAGCAACATGCCTGTTATGTTTGACCTTCTTAACTGACACATAATTTAATGTAAAATTTATCGTAAACTTTATTCATCCATTCAATACATCAACCAACAAATGCACTCAATAAAATGCAATGAAATATAAATCATACCATAATAAAATATTCAATGTACGATTATGCACCGTGTGACTAACATAAAATGTATTTATTTAACATTCATTCATTAATCACTGAACAGCATATCAGCACCTAACCAACACTAAAGCACTCAACAGTTTAATTAAGATTTTTTTAACAAGCAATAAAACAAACACGTAATACAGACTACTGCTATAATATTCAAAGGGAACATCAATATACAAATAACACACATTTTGATATATCATAATCCTAGTGCGTAACGTAATATGCAAAGTTTACCTCTCACGTACAGTTTTTACACGCAGCCTGATGAAGATAGGGTGTGTGGGATCGAAACATGTAGCTTAACAATTTGAAATAAACGAAGAGTTGTCTTTAGACTGAACCTGTGACTGTATCTCGAATTATAACATAAACCAGACGAACGGATCCAAGTAATGATTAACATGATAGCTAATATGATAGTTAACATGATAGCTAACATGATAGCTAATATCATAGCTAACATGATAGCTAATATGATAGCTAACATTATAGCTAATATGATAGTTAACATGATAGCTAACATGATAGCTAATATCATAGCTAACATGATAGCTAATATGATAGCTAACATTATAGCTAATATGATAGCTAACATGATAGCTCACAGCGTCAAGGAGTACAAATTCATCTTCTGAAGCCGGTCACTGTACAAAACAATAGACTTAAACTCTGAAAACGTAAACAACGCAGTTGCACATGCCCACCACACCAGAACACGCCATGTCCCAGAGCTCCATGAAGCTCTCAAGCGGCGTAAAATAACAACGGACTAATCTTTGTAATAGACAGAAGGATTAAACACAACTAAAATTATTGCACAGATTGTTGCTGACTCCCTGCTCGTAAGTCAAAACTTCCTCTGCTGATCAAGATACAGATATTTTAAGTTCATTACAGTGTTCGCAAGTGTCATGTCATAAGATGATGTACCAAGTCACCTGAATCCAATCTTCGTTCTCACCACATATTAGTATAAAATACCTCTTAAAATTATCCCGCCACCGTCCTTAAAGTAACAGGTTACAGCCTATATGGTGAGGAAAATTCAGTCAAAACACAACTATAAATATATGTCTAAATGATGGTGTTTATTAGCAATGGAAAAAACTACATGTTTCGTCCTATAGCGGCCATCATCAGGTTTTGACAACTTTCTTGCTAAAAGAGTTTTATATAATTATTATATTATTATATTATATTATATTATATTATATTATATTACATTACATTTTATATTATAATACCAAGAAAGTTGTCAAAACCTGAAGATGGCCGCTATAGGCCGAAACATGTAGTTTTTCCAATGCTAATAAACACCATCATTTAGCCATATATCTATAGTTGTGTTTACGACTGAATTTATCTCACCATATAGTTTAAACACATAACGGAGATGGCAAACCTCGGAATAATGAAGAGGCTACAGTCTGCTAAATCATACAATTTCAAAGACCATTTTGCACGACAACCAACGCCCGTTCCAGGTCTCCTGGCGTTTTCAAAATCCCTGCTCTGCGTAGTCCTGTCACACATGGGATCCTTACCTCGGTTCAAAAAACAAGTAAACTTGGACAGTATGCCATTTTAGGGCCGGGTATAAGAAATTGAAATCAGGTATTCTAAACAGTTCAACTTTACTGCATATCCTACTAATGGCACTACAATCGAGAGCGACAGAAACTGCATATCAAAAGTAGCGTTTTTCTAGGAACACAAGAAAATTACAAACTTAATAGATTACTACTTTACTTTACTCCATGGTGCAGAATCCTTCTTGAGAAGCTAACTGGTCTGCAGTTAGTCAAGAAACTCCCCGCATTTCACAGAACCCGAAGGTTCATTAACCCTTTAAACGCCGTGTTAAATCCCATCTTCCATCCGCTGGCATTATTAGGAACTCACCGTATTGTCCACGTTAGCAGGATAAGGGTTAATAGATTACCTCATTAATAAAAGTACCAACGCATTCTATTATCCTCTATACGCTATGCGTAAATTTCATAACTTTTTACTCTGTGCTTTGCTCAAGATTCTGCAGACTATGTACAGTTCTTAATGTTGAGGGCTAATCATGCTCTTACGTATTTTTTGCCAGTAGGGTCTGCATAACGAGGAGCTAAATGATTTGTACTCCTCACCCAATAATGTGCGGGTGACAAAATCTAGAAGAATGAGATGGGATGGGCATGTGGCGCATATGGATGAGGAGAGGGGGGTGTATAGGACCTTGGTGGGGAAACCGGAGGGAAGGAGACCATTGGGGAGACCTAGGCGTAGATGGGTGGATAATATTAGGATGGATCTCCAGGAAGTGGGATTTGGGTATATGGACTGGATTGGGTTGGCTCAGGATAGAGATAGGTGGCGGACGCTTGTGAGTACGGTAATGAACCTTCGGGTTCCGTGAAATGCGGGGAATTTCTTGACTAGCTGCAAACCAGTTAGCTTCTCAAGAAGGACTCTTCACCATACAGTAAGTAAGTGACTGCTCATTAAATTCACACAGGACTAACATTTTCTTATCTTCATTCCTCATTTCACTTTTCTCTTCTTTTATCCATTTTGAATCTCTCTGCCCATTTTTCTTAAGGCTGTATTTTTTCGAGTTACGTAACTAAATACAAGAAACCTAAACGTTTCCTTTGAAGTGACGTCAGAACATCATTACGCCCATACTCAGCTATGCACCATCTGCTATTACATAAAGTACATTCTGTGTACTCTACCTGACATTTTACTGCCCTGGAACCCGTAACTGAAGAAACAGTTCTACTCACCCGTCCCTATCCTGATATAAGGTGAGGTAAATTCACTCAAAAACACAACTATGAATATATGGCTAAATGATGGTGTTTGTTAGCAACAGAAAACTAGCGGCCATCATCAGATTTTGACAACTTTCTTGCTAAAAGAGTTATATATAATATGCATATTATATAAAACTCTTATCTCAAGAAAGTTGTCAAAACCTGAAGATGGCCGCTATAGACCGAAACATGTAGTTTTCCCATTGCTAATAAACACCATCATTTAGCCATATATCTATAGTTGTGTTTTTGACTGAATTTACTTCACCTTATAGTTTAAACACACAACGGGGATGACACACCTCAAAATTATAAACCCTATCCTGAGTCACATGAAACCAGCTTACATTTCCCCACCCCACCCTATTCTAGTATTACTGAGGTTCTGACGTTGTTAGACTATATACAGACTCTTGCTATGTGACGTCTTGTCCTACCCACAAAAATATGTAATACCACTTCCGAAAAACCCGCAATTATTTCCAAATAATTTTAATACACTCCCTTCAAAATTATCTCCATATGTGCCCAAAGTCCTTTCTTTACTTTAAGAGTCGTATAAAATCCACATGTATTTATTTAATATCCATTTTTAATATTATACTTCCATTGTGTCTGGACCTCAGTGGCGCGCTACCTTGACGGTACCCACGGTCACAGTGCAGGCAAGCCTCCTTCAATATTTAACCCGTTGAGGTTGGAGCCCCAGCGTTTTCAAACCTCCGTGAATGTGGACTCTTGTTGGTAACCAGCCTGTATTCAACATTTCCAACCCACACCCTCCACAAACCGCATCTGCTAACGTCCGTAGGATAAGATGTGGTTCTCAAAATACGAAGAAGAGAACAATCGTGAAAGTGTAAACTTTGTGCAAAATTTGAGTTTCTCATAGCGTTCTCTAAAACTGAAAGTCACAGACATACGACGATATGTCCACTGGCAAATGATTATTCCCCTTTTTTTTTTAAGCCGTCATTCTGAAAATACCTGAACGATCGCTGTATCAAATACTAACGAATGGCTCATATTATTAAATCAAGACTTCATTAACACTTGATGTCATTCAACATGTCTCAACCTTTAAATGACCATCTTCAGAGAGTATAATTGATATGTTCCAGCAGCAAAGTCAACAAAATGAGTCAACAGATGTAAAATTGGAGTACGTGTGCAGCTGGTACCGAGTAATGAAGCAGCTGGGATTACAAGCTGCACACTCTGGCATAATAGTCAAGCAATAAAGATCTGTCAGAACACGAAACATGGTATCACAGACCACAGTAACGCTGAGGGTGAAAGACACACTGCTCTTATATTTATTGGTCCGTGAATCATTTTGATAGTTGAATAAAGAGAGACCAACTTGATGTCACTTGCTTTATTATTTCATTATTTAATGCTCAACATGTTTCGGATGTTAATACATCCATCCTCAGGAGCCTGCGACATATTTGTTGAGTTATTTCATGGGTTGTATTGCTCTGGTTCGATGTGTGTTGGTGTTACGTTGTGGTTTGGCTGGGGTGGTGTGGTATCCGAATGCAGGCTGAGGCACTAGTGTTAATACATCCATCCTCA
>Ga0123355_10017156_pt1 | contig 11432 bp, 6 predicted proteins | sample TergutEmb28metaG_3_FD_89872 | JGI IMG/M metagenome (GOLD analysis project Ga0123355, IMG submission 89872) | Embiratermes neotenicus P1 segment gut microbial communities from Petit-Saut dam, French Guiana - Emb289 P1 | ecosystem: Host-associated > Arthropoda: Insects > Digestive system > Gut ...
ATTTGTAAGTACATAGTTCTCACAATAATACTTACAAATAATGTTTACAGCATTATTTGTAAGTACATAGTTCTCACAATAATACTTACAAATAATGTTTACAACATTATTTGTAAGTACATAGTTCTCACAATAATACTTACAAATAATGTTTACAGCATTATTTGTAAGTACATAGTTCTCACAAGCGCAAGTCATCAAAGACGTCAATACAATTCTCACTCTAACGAATACACCTATGCCACAATATTATTAATATGAAGTACGTCAATTGTGAGGTTCAGGATATTTCTCAGAAAGAGATTTCAAAGAAGATACCAGCATAGTAGCGGGTCGGATATGGAACAATGCACGAATGTCCTACCTCCTGCTCTCAACTTCTGTGGGGGGTGGGGAGAATATAAAAAGACAAGAAACACAGATTGCGAGATAAAGTTCAACCTTTAAAACCAAGTGTTTTTTTTATATTTACTGCCAGATATAAAATAACTCTGCAATTTGTCCACACTATTTAAAAATGTGCTCATAATGATCCTTACAATTAATTCTTTATTTTTACGCACAGCAATCACAGATTAGTCTTTCTAATAGAAACACAGTACGTTCTTTGTGAGGTACAGTCCGGATCCGTATGTATTATATTATATGTATTATATATATATACTTACTTCAAACTTCCAGCTTGAAGTCAGAATTAATCCGAACAGTCGCGCTACCGACCAACTCTATCAGGTTTTGGACACTGCATTACATGCGCCTCATAAAACCTTCTCAACATTAACTTCAAATTTTGTGACCAAAAGCAACCCTCTTAACTTCATCCGAGTTCGTCACAATACAGCCCTCCAAATTCAAAATTCAAAGTTCAGCCCAAATGCTCAACTTCTTTCCCCTATTGCATACTCAGTCCCTCAGTCCAATTCCAACCATCTGACCTTATTCACATTTCCAACGGTCTACCTTGCCTCCAGCCTAACTTCACCAGAAGGACCAACGGGCGCAACGTGTGAAACTATATTTTTGTTTCCTCACCATAGTAACAAACGTAGTGCCTCTCATTAAAACCTCCTGCCTTTCTTCCTGTAATTTCGTCTTTAAATCCTTTAAAGACAAAGCGCAGACCGCTTTATTTAAAGACCCAGACCGTACCGCGCAGAAAACATTTTTCATCTCGGTTACAAAAACCAATCAGTTTATGTTGTATGGGGCAAAATTCAATATTTGTTCTGAGATAAATATAAAACACATAAGCACAGTGTGGCAGAATGTAAAATTCTGGAATGTTAACACTTGGGTGCATCACATAAGCAGTAGGCTTTAAAAGGTTAATCTTTAAAGATGATCGTGTCATTGATCAGAGGTTAAGTCGTGAGTCACTCACCGCGGACAGCCAAGTTGTGTCCCGGGCCAGTCTATGTGAAATACGTAGTCCAGAAAGTGGCAGTGTGACAGGTTATCTCCGAGTAAGTACCTCGGCATTATAGCGTCACTGTCATTTCAACAATGCTCTGTAGTCACTTTTATATTAATACAGACTTATCAATAGGAACAGGGGCGAAGTTTGAGAACTGTCAACAAACTAAAGCCTATTTTTTTTAAATGACCAACAAATATACGTGGATGTATAAATGTAATTTTATTTTATAGCAATCACCGACGTGTTTCGGCCACTAATATAGATATCTTCAGGGTGGTGAGAACAAGGAAACAAATACAATTGCAACCTGTCTAAATCACTCCACAGATAAAAATCATATATTTTTTGGTTAAAATTCTCGTGTTAATTAGTATAATTTCGATAAGTACGTACATCACTCTCAGGACTTTATTCCATACAACAACTTTTACTTTCTAATGTTTTATACTAATAAATATTGTGTCTTTAAACTGTGAATTTTAGTAAAAAAAATTGTATGTTTTTAAAATGTGGATTGATTTCGACATATTAAAATTGTATTTGTATTCTTGTTCTCATCATCCTGAAGATGGCCGCATGAGTAGCCGAAACATATCGGCGATTGCTATGTAATAAAATTATATTCGTACATCAAAGCGGGACCGCGGTAGCACAGTGGTTAAGGTGCTGTGCTACAATTCGGAAGGTCGCTGGTTCGATCCCAGATGGTGTCAATGGATTTTTCATTGACATCAAATCCTTCTGATCGCACTATGGTCCTGGGGTCAACTCACTCTCTAACAGAAATGAGTACCAGGAGTAATTCCTGGGGGTAAAGGCGGCCGGTGCCTAAGCTTGACAACCTACCACCAACCTGTGCCGTTGTCACGAAATCTGGGAATCTTAACTTCCTGGAATCCTCTGGGCCTGTCCAAGCCTGTAATGGGACTGCTTTACCTTTACATCAAAGTGAACTTAGTTCTTTAAAAAAAAATTATACATTTGATTAATGCTAGGAACATGGAACATATAAAACAAACTAAAGCCATTTCGAATGTCCGACAGTAGCGGTCAGAAACCTACTTTCACATTGCTTTAAGCCGATTCACACTATGGATCTGCTCACGGTCCTATATTTAATGTCACCTGTTCGTGACGGTACAGGGCATTTTACGTGATCACTATTGTGGAACATTCCCATTCAACGGGGTAAAAAAAAATATTTGACGACTTTAACTGAAACGTATTAATGGGGGCAGAGTGTTAAGTAAAGATCTCGATTTCAAACTAGCAGCATAAGTGTTGACTGAACGATGTACGAATCTTGTTTGCTTTTCGTACAGCTGATATGATAGGACAGAGCGTCTCTTCCTCAAGGCCTACGTCTCCTCGACACCAGGCACAGAGGGCGCACAGGATCAGCTCGAAGCTTAGTTGCTGTCATAACAACACCTGTCAGACACGGATAAACCTACAAGCGCCATACACACCGCATCATTGCCTCTCTCGTATCTGCTCAAGCATTCAGTAACCAGTGTGGATACGACGTAGTTCTCTGTGGTTCTACTCTATTTACGGGCACTCAACTTCCTGTTTCTGGTGTTATAGTCCAATATTAACCTTAACCCTATTTACAAAGTCTTAGCTACCTCCACGTAGGATATACCCTACGTCTAAGCAGTTTTTCTACAACGAGGACTTCGAAAATTTTTAGAATACAGCTCCCATATTCTACTGTGAGATGAACGTAATGTGGGTAATAATCCTGGAGGTAAAAAATCTATAGCTGTAAATAAGAAAACAATTAAAAATTTAAAAAGTAATTCCTTATGAGTTGTAATAACATTTTCGAAGATCTTATTTACTGAATTGTAAGTTTGTAATTTAATCTTAATATTTATTTGTATATATCAAACTTGCTGATATGTCTTGTACATGCATTAGCTATACATTAGAGTGACTGCATACACTAGAGTTTTGGTAAATGTCTCCTCTTGTACTTGGTTCTCCCTGATGACATGTTGTATTCTAATTTGTCTCGTGTGTTTTGTTGCTAGTTTTAAGTTGTCTTTAATGTAATTGTTGTTGGTTGACCGTGTGTATTGTTGTAGTTGTCTTGTGTGTGTTGTTATTTTACGTGCATTTGTTGTACTGTGTGTGCATTGCTGTTTTTTTTTAATTTAGATGCCGGTGCGCTGGCTAGAAGTCAGTATTCGGAAGGTCCTGCGACCGACCATCTCGACACAGGTTTTTCTTGGTTTCCCTGTGCCTAAAAGCAAATGCTGAGATGGTTCTAAGGATCCCAAGTTGCCAATACATGCTTCTCATGTAGCCCTCCCGACTTAAATTTAGTAGTAACTAATTTCATGTTTTGTTTACATGTAAAATAACCACTGCCACCGGGTAACAACACAATTTCAGTAAATAAATATTATTATTATTATTATTATTATTATTATTATAAGATGATTTGACACATGTAGCACAGAGTGACACGTGATAATAAAATACGCAAATTGACTCCAAGTACATATTGTTGGATTTACATATGTACTTGTAATTTAAAAAAACTAATTCAGAATACCCCATGTCGTTCTGAGTTTTGGGAGCTCTTTTAAAAGCTTCGCAGTGCAGGTGAAATCCACGACTCCTAATTTGAAAAAAACTGCTCTAGAACGCAGCAGGTCACGTGTCACATTGGTTTGTAGATACCAAAACCAGAAATATATATTTTGAATATTAGTCAAATTTACATGCGTTATTCCCAAGGGCCTGGCAGATAATGGGATTTATGCATCAAGTTTCTTCTGCGTCGGCGTCGAAAGCGAAATTTCATTCTTCGTAACATCCATGATTTTTCAGTCGTATGAACGGAACGTGCAAATGAGAATTCTAAAATTTTGTTGTGAAGCAGTGAAGGCGAAAGAAGTCATGTAAACTTACAGTTCCTGTTACCCTCTATATATAGATGGACCAGCTTAAGGAAAAGCAGAATTCCTATGTTTTTCCTATTTTTTTTTTGTGCGTGTGCTTTCTGTGCTACGGCAGAGAAACACACAAGCGCTCTGCTGCAAGCCTGACAATTACTGCTGCCCCACCTGGACACAGACAATAACAACATTCCTACAAAACATATTTATTTAGCATAGACATGTTTTGGGCCATCTGCTAGAAGCCTCTGACCGCAGATTTGCTACTGGTGCTTCTGCAGTACAGTCACTTTCAGATCGGTTGAAGCCAGCTGATTGTTCCGAATGTGTGTAACAAAGGACGTCGCCTATGCTTTCATCTGTTGGATCGTGTTAGGCTAGAGCACATTAACATGACATGCGGGTTAGGCAGAAACTTATGTTCATTGCAAAAGTCTGTCATGTCGAGAATTTGGAGTGAAACCAAAATGCAAAATTTTTTCTTATAAGTGCGTACCGTAAACAAGAAAACCGTTAAGAAAAGTATGCATTTAACCCAGGAACAGCTTTTTCGAAAATTTCTAATTTAAAATTTGAATAAATCTGCTATATATTCTTTTATATAGAAAATATGTGCCATTGACGATTATTTGCCCAGATGTGAAGGAATTAGACATGGCTGTGAGAAAATATGCCAAAACATGAGAATTGTTATATATTTACCAAGGAAATTACGACATATAAAGAGGTAATCTATACCAACACGTCTAAAATTTTAATATCCGTCATTGGAAGCCCTGACAGAATGCTCAGTAATATTTTGATGGCAATTAAGATATATATATATATATATGACATGGATAATCAACGGTAAGGATTTCATTGGTAAATTACTTGAGAAATATCTTAAATTAATGTTCGGTAGAGAAGGAAACAAGAAATAAAGAAATGAATAACGAAAGAACGAAAGAAGGAATGAAAGAACAATTAAAATAAAGATAAGGATATTAACATCAAAAATATAAATATACTGGCCATTAACAGTATATTGCAACATAAATCCCTAATTTACTTGTATAAGATACTTAAAGAAAAAATATGTTTTATGGCCAGTCGTCTTGTGTATTTAGTAGTAAATACATGCTTTAAAACTAAAACAAAAATCTGTTTATTTTTACTCCATTACGTCAGCTTACAAACGGGAGTAGCCAATTCTGTGGTAGTTATGTTACAGCTCTTTTCAACCGCTAGGCCACAGGAAACCTGACTGCTTTCATCGTATTTCCTTCACACAAATTCTACATCTGTCCTGTCACACTGTACCGCGGCCTTTCATCCAGTTTCTATCTTTATTTGTTCATTTGTTTACGGGTACAAATCTCCTTAAAATCGTAAGCGAAAATGACGAAATACTAACCTCGCCTCAAATACCGAACCTCATTACATTCAGAAAATCTGGAAAAGCATCTACATTTTTACTGAGGGGTTGAACTTGGGGGAGGGCGGGGGGGGGGGGGTTTTGGCAACGAGGCAACTGCAGTACTGACTTTTCAACCTCAACACCACATTTCGTTGCTTACATCTTATAAACTTATTCGAAACTGTTACCAGCACACACAAAATTAGAGCACATAACGACGGAACAATGACAAGACACCATTCGTTTACCTTCTGTGAATCAAGATTTGTTAATCTTTTCAATTATATATTTATATACTTCTACCGAACGCGCACAGAAAACCTTAACGCTTCCAGCTCTGTTCTCTCACTACATTCTACTAACTCCACAATCCTTACGTCACAAATAGCGACTACAAAACTGAAAGGCTTTATATTAATTATTATGTGTTGTCACTCTGTAGACATATGAGTGGAGACAAGGCGCTTGCCGTGAAGAAAGTCTGCACTGCTCTTGATACTAATTGCCTCCGGCAGGCAATTATAATTTTAGGGAATGTGTTCATTGTCGCCCACTAATAAGGGGCTCATAAAATTGTGTGTGTGTGTGTGTGTATGTGTGTGTGTGTGTGTGTGTGTGTGTGTGCACAGAACTTCACACCTTAACACAGCACGCTCCTATCAAACCTCTCGAAAGTGACGTGTACAGGCGACTGGCAATATTTGTTTTCTCTCTCAAAGAACACACCAAATTAATGCGAAGAAGAACTTAAATGTCGAACAAGATATTAAGTAAAAGACAGTGACAAACAAAGAAGGAATGAAAAGCCTTTAAAATACCAATTTAGTACGTATTATTAAGTGTTCTAAATTAGGATTTCAAAAGTCCTTATTAAGAACTACCCTCGAATTTTATAATTTCGTGATGTATTTAGGTCCAAAAGGTAACATACGTAATAGAAATTTTGACGTTTTGCTGACCGTGCATTTCAGTTTATTTATCTTAGTAATTAACCAACTTGATGCACAAAATTTTGTTTTACAATACGTTTATTTCATGTCTCTACATGTTTCGAGCACATTTGCTCATCATCAGGAGGTCAAATATGTATTATACAGCCTCTGGTATCATCACACCTATAGGTGGCCGTCCCGTGCACAGGTTGAGAGAGGACGGCCACCTAAAGATTTGATGATACCAGAGGCTGTATAATACAATTTTGACCTCCTGATGGTGAGCACATGTGCTCGAAACATGTAGAGACATGAAATAAACGTATTGTAAAATAAAATTTTGTGCATCAAGTTGGTTAATTACTAAGATAAATATACATAATATAATTTCTGAGAAAGAGGTCTGTAATTTAATGTGTATATTATCGTAAAAATTTTGATAAATCGTGTTATTTGGAGTGACAGTAGTACGGTATATTAGATTATAATCTGTGCAAGTCAAACCTGAGGAAATACTGTACAATTCAACCAGAGTTTGAAATGTAATTTTAGAAATTAAAATGTAAGCCGTCATTTTGGGCCAGTTACCAGAAATGTGTAACGTAAATCACGCAATCTGGAAAAGTGAAAAACACAGGTAAAATTAGTTTTCTAACATGAAATCTGTATTCACTTTTGAAGTTAGAAAATAATAAATACACCGCTAAGGCGAAGATCAGTTATAGGAAACTACCAATTTGATAGTTAATATTGGGAAAATTTGAAGAACAATACAAACTGCAAATAAGAGTTCACAGCGATAAAGTTATGATATAAATAAAATATTTGAAGGTTTATTCATTATCACGGTTTATTCCAGCTTCAATATACATGTCTCATATCTTCAAATCAACTATCCCATAAACATAATGAATCAGCAACAGGATCTACTTTGAAATTTATTATGTGGATTCCTTATTTTCCATGTTCGTACAAATAAATTATCAATCACATAAACAAGAAATATAATTTCTTAATTTTCTGTATAGTTACGCATAAAATAAACTGCACACGAGACAAAAATATAAAACAAATCGATCCAAATTCGTCACATGCATTTCGTGGTATGAAATTAAAAACTCTACTGAAATTAGTTATTTCGTAAAAAGACGAAATGCACAATTGATCCACTTTATGGGAAAATGTTGAAAGTAACTTCAAAACTTACGAATTTAGTCCAAGTTCTGCGTAAGCCATGCCAATAACTTCGATACATTTAAAAGAGATGCAAGAATTACAAATTTACTAATGTGAAATATGTTTCTACATGGAGAACATTTAAATACGTATATCCAGGCACAAAAAGCATTGTGACTTGTGGGATATAACACGGTGCGTTATAGTACGTCTACATTCTGGAAAGCTTCATGGTGCTTATTCCTCAACCAGTATTATTCAGATGATCAAATAAAGGAAGATGAGATGGTCGGAACATGTAGAAAGCATGAGAGAAGATAAATTAATGTTTATGGGAAAAGACGGCGGCAGGAGATTTCTCCAAAATGTTGTTATTCTTTTCCCAAAGAGCATGATTTTATAACAAATTGAACACCACAAACTTCACTTCCTTTAAGACCTGAAAACATATAGAGAGTGGATACAATTTCCAGGCATGTGTTATAGGATTACCTTCATAAATGTAAGAATTCTTATTGCGTAAATGGAACATAAGTTCAAATATTTATGAGAAATCTCAAAGATAATTGTCGCATAATGTTTCTTCGAAGTAAGACTAACTTGATTATTTATTGTGACTAATAATGTTAAGCGTGGGCCGGTAGCTCAGTCGGTATAGCGACTGAGCTACGGGCTGAAAGGTCCGGGATCGAATCCCGGTGGGGACGAAATTTTACGTTCGTCCAGACCGGCCCTGGGGGCCACCCAGCCTACTACAAAATGGGTACCGGGTCTTTTCCGGGGATAAAGTGAGGCCGGGGCGTGATGCTGACCACTCACCCCCTTCTAGTGCCGCGGTCATGGAATTGTAGAGCCCACCCTGTGGGCCACACTTTACAATAATGTTAAGCAATACGTACACAAAAATGTAATTCCTCTCACAATAAACACTCCGCATCTGAATTACAAGGGCCAAACACTTAATTCTGTCTTGGCAAATAAGTGACGTAGTTGTGAGAATCAAACGTAACGCATCAAAACATTCCTAGGCGAAGAGCAGTTTCTTATGTCACAGCGTAATGTGGTTTAAAAATGTTTTACAAAAGATATCCTAACTGAATATGTTAGTCTGCGTATTACAGAACTCTGTCCAAGATAGTGTCTGAACATCCCGTTTTATATTCAAACACAACACTAGAATACATTTGAAGTAACATTAACAAACATCATGTAGGAGACGGTCATGGTTGAGAAGGTCTAAGCACTCAGATGGACAACATGTTATGCAAACCGAATACTGCTTGCTGTGTTCAGTACATCTTGTTACTTATTCAAACCCTGAAGCAGATCACTACAGTCTATAACGTCAAAGAATATAACATGCATGTAAATATCATACACTGTACTCCGGTCTATGTCTGAAAGCTCCATTTGGTCTTTTCCCTTAAGGGCTTGAGACAAGAAAATCGTACACACTTCTATTTTTCTCAAGCTTGCTACATTAGGGCCTTTCCAGTATTTTAGATTATACAGCGTCGGATTTTAGGACGGTTCATGAAGAATAAACTGGAAACCATGTGGCAGAAAGCGGTAAATGTCTCGTTTGGGTTAACGTTATTTCCAAACTTGCCTGGAGTGTCTGGAAAAAAACTACGGAAAATCCCTGAATCAGAATAATCATTTTACAGACTAGGATTAAAAATAATACTTCCCGTTTTCGAAGCAACACTGTTGCCAACTTAACAAATAATGTATACACCCCAACCATCTCAAACTCCTCGATAAGAAAGCAAAGTTGTCTCTGTACATGCCACGAAAGCGTATAGGGTGACTGGGAATACTATTCCGGTCATTCTTAACCGCGATACTTGATCACAATCACGTTTCGGCCGCTTAATCTCCGGTGAAGAAACTTCCTGTGCACATTGAATAAAAGGTTGGGTGACCCACAGATCCGGTGTGGACGTTTTCTGAAGACACTAAAATTTTTCCTGTTGCTCCTACCGGGATTCGATCCCTGGTTCAACCAGCCCACAGTTTAGTCACTGCACTGACTACAATATTCATAAATTAAAAGATCAATATAAAGTTCACCTTGTAACAGGTCACTAAGGCCCTGAAGGGGAGCAGAGGTACCCGTTTTTCAATCTCGGCGTTAGATGGGGGTAATTGGTCAACAGCACGCCCCGGCCGCTTTACCCCCGGGAAGGAGACCCAGTACCCATTTTACAAGGGGCTGGTTGGGCCCCAATGCCGGTCGAAACGGGTGCGGAAATTTTTGCTTCCACTGGGATTCGATCCCTGGACCGTCCAGCCCGTAATCAGTTGCTGTACCGACTGAGCTACCCGGCCCTCACTTACTAATATTACGAAGTATGAATTATACAATAACGCATTTCTTTACTTTCCTCTTTCAGCTCTGTAACTTTCTATTATAGATTTCATAGGAGGTGTCTCGCTGTAAAAAAGCCGAACTCCTGCAATGTTAGAACCCTTGAACTGATTAGTTTGGAAGTAACAGTAATGTGACGTTAGACTAAACACGGATGTGTCAATTAAGACCGGAAGGCCGTGACAAACACGTCATGATCCCTTCCCTACACAAACCAATATCGCGATATTCAGATGACAGTCGTGTAATTGACACAACTTGGTTGAATGTTATCTGCTTTTGTTCCGAGCCGACATGAAGCTGATTGGTCCATTCAAACTGGTCATTCAGCATGTATGAACAAAAGGTTTAAGCGCTGACGCAGACTTGCCAGATTATTGCCACCCATATTCACTGTGTGTGCAAAGCAGAGTTATCACCATTGTTGGTGTTAAGATCCGAAGTGTTCATGGCAGTGAAAATGAATTTTGTGGTGCTCTTAAATGTGACACCAGGTAGAGGTCTGATAGGTGGTTGCCAACCTTTCAACGGAATATGTTCCTACTCCTACCCTACACAGTATAACATGGTGGTACTTTCACCGAAACGTCGATGAACACGGATCTGACCACCACACATGATGTCGTAACACAGAAGAATAAGTTGCAACATAACTAAGCCTTCCTACTTTAATCTGATTTTCTTTTGTGTTCAAAACGGCATTTCAAAGACACGGACGGATGTAAGTCCAATAAATAAACAAGGAAAAAATGCATACAACTGTCAGCCGTTTGAACTTGGAATTATTAATTTTAAGAAATTTTAGACTGACGTAATCAACGGTCCACAATAGACGAAATATTTTTCCTTAGCAATATATTTCATAAAAACGATCGGCAATAAAGAACGGTCACAACAACGATAGCTTAAAAAAGAAGGTAAAAATTAAAATAAATACGGCATAACTGCAGGGTTAAAGTGCAAAACATGATGACAGAGGAATTTGCAATAAATAAAGGCTTGAGGCAAGGGGACGCACTGTCAACACAATTATTTAATGTGGTTTTGGAGAAAGTGATGAGGCATAAACAAATTAACATAGGGGGAAGTATATATACGAGAACACTGCAAATCTTGGCATATGCAGATGATGTAAACTTAATAGGTAGAAGTACTGGATGGCTGAATGATGCAGTGGTACAAATGGAAGAGGGAGCCAACGAAGTGGGGCTGAGAATAAATGAAGAGA
>Ga0123355_10017157_pt1 | contig 11432 bp, 9 predicted proteins | sample TergutEmb28metaG_3_FD_89872 | JGI IMG/M metagenome (GOLD analysis project Ga0123355, IMG submission 89872) | Embiratermes neotenicus P1 segment gut microbial communities from Petit-Saut dam, French Guiana - Emb289 P1 | ecosystem: Host-associated > Arthropoda: Insects > Digestive system > Gut ...
CGCTAACCACGTGACACCCCTCTATCCGCAAAAGTTGGCACTAACTTCGCCTACCGGCGGCGGCCGCTCTGTCGGTATGGTTCGCTCGCGGACTAAAGCCACGGAGTTTAGTTTTTTTAGTGATCATGAAATGTCATCAGATCTTCAAAAACTTCTGAAATCTACTGATTACTGATATTTTTTACTATGTCTCTGTTTACTCTTTCAGATGTATGCTCGAAATCTTAAAATAAGGAATCATATGGTCTGGACACAAATTCTTTCAGGCAGAACCTAAACATTTTTAACTGGTCTCATCTCAAGCTCCAGCAATATTTGTAACAGAATATTTAATGTTCTACTTTTTTCTCAAAATTGAACAGCTGGAAAAATGCCTTTCATCATGATATGTGGCATGAGAACACCATTCAAATGCAACATAATAACAGCGCTTTTCAAAACTGGCAATGACTTGCTGGTCTGTGGGTTGAAGGATGGATGTGGTACATGGTGGAAGGAACTTAAAAAAAATAAAATCACTAGATGGATCAACCACAGGAAATGGTGGATGGATTCCCTAACAGCAACAAAGCTTTCTTATCAAAGATTTTTGTAAATAATAACCTATGGCTCGTCATCAAACCTGGCTCTAGCCACCGATGCTTTGTGGTTGCTCTTCCATATGACTGGTAAATGAGTTTTGACATTCTGTCAAGCTACTGAGTTTTGTGCATGATACACTATAAGAGGTCTCATTTTACAACTACCAGATGCATTTGTGGCAGTCACAAATCTTGACCCAGGGGTCAGATATAGCTGAATGGTACAATGTTGAATTCTGTACCTTTCCGCTAGATCTGACATCTGGATCAAGATTTGCCCCTGACTTGTGGCCTGGTAATTTTTCTTCAGATTGAGTAATGTACTGTCTCATGGATTTGTTTCCAAAACAACCCCATTTCATAAAAACTGAGCAACAGTATTGGTTTATATTCACTAACTAATTAATTAAATTCACTTTTATGTTTTCTAGTTTCTACATCTGCTGAAGTTGCTTCACAGTGCATAAATACACACTGCACATCAGTTCTGTTTAGAAAACGAACAGTTTCCGCACTTTTCTTTTGCATGAATCCAGGCCACTAGATGTTTTTCCATTTGTACGGAGTATCTTCATAAGATATTTTGGCGCCAGAATTATTTTTTTAATTTTAGCACATCCTGTATATAAAATGTGAATAATACAGGAACCAAATATGTTAGAATTATGAAACAAACTGCATTTTGAAGAGGAAGAAACGGAGAGTATATACCATGTTTAAAATATTCAGTACCTATATTTGTTGATTAAATATATAAAATGCAACATTTAGAGGTTAGCGGTGCGGTACGACCACTATAGTCGTCGTTAGGCGTCAAAAGGTTAACAGTTTTACATCACCTGAGACAATGTTAGCTGCTGTTTTGTACTGGCATTTATTTTTCACACCACTGTTTACAGCTGACCAAGCAACTGAAGTTTTTGGTAATATCACTGGTGTGTTCACCTTCCTCACTATTCTAAAACCTGTTTTCTGGTAACATCACTGGTGTGTACACCTTCCACACTCTGTTCTACAATCAGTGTTGTGGTACTACCACTTGTGTATGCACCTTCCTCATTCTGTTCCACAATCTGCAGTTTGGTTTGTAGATGAGTAAAGTGTTAAGATCTTTTATTACTATTAGGTACAACATTTTTATCTGTTTCTCTTTTTGGACCCATGTCTATCACGCCAATTCATCCACTGGATTTTTGTCTTCTCTTTGTTTGCTCTTTCATTCTTATGACCACATAAGCATGAGGCATTCTGCCTTAGCAACAAACAAAGACCAACACAATGGCACTACTGTACGTACAATGTGACTTTCAACTGGAATGAACACTGTAATAACAATCAAGTGCAGCACAATAATATAAAACAGTACTTGTACACCAAGAGTTATGGACTACCATTACACCAACCTCATTTAATGGAATACACCCTTTAATGAGCTGAGACTGGTCTGCTCAACAGCAAGAGGGTGGAGGAAGCTGGCTCACCAGCCACACAGTTTCATCCCTGTTTGTTGGAACCACTAACAAAGGATGATAACAATGGTACTAAAATTGATGCTCATGAAAAGTCAAAATCCAAAAAATTAAGATTTACTTTGACTCTACAGAAGATCATAGCTTGTGGTAGGGAATCATGAATACACTACCTTGGGCATTTACTGACTCAGTACTGTTCTGGATGTCACTGTGACGATCCCAAAACACACCAGGAACCCAATGGAACTGGCTCACTTGTTTCAGGTAGTGCCCTTCCTTAGAGTACATACAAATTAGTAGTGTGGCTATAAATTTTGGGGAATAATTTTACAGTTAATATTCCTGTATACTTACAGATTAATGAAAGGGGTCACCTTAAAAGTAGCCAACTTGAGCAGCCAAACACCTAGCGTGGTGCTGCTGTCACTGTTGTGAACATTTATGAACGTCTCTTTCAGAGTAACCTACAGCATTGCTTTCACATCCTTCTGAACATCTTCAAAGTCCTGAAATTTTGGTCCTTTTGAGGTGCACTTTAATTTCCGGGAGAGCTAAAAGTAAGGGAGTAGGAACTCTGGAAAATAAGGGTGGTGTCCCACATCGTAAACACTGTTTTTCATCCATAACCAGTCTGACAACAAGTACTTTGTTTGCTGAAGCACTGTCATGATGAAGGAACAAACAGTTAGGCCATAGATTAGGCTTTTTTCAAGCAAAACGTTTCATAACCTCATCATATTTGTCATATACCTGGTTAACAGTTTGGTCTCATCTGAATAAGCAAGGTTCTGCACTTTTTCAGCATTTTTATTGGACCTCTGCCTTCTCTAACACATCTTTGAGCACCTTCTACATCCTCTGAACCTCCTCTGAACGTTTTATACTACTCAAAAACACTGGATTTTTTCACTGATTCTGTTCAATATGCTTCAGAGAGTATTTCACCCAATTCACTTAAACTCTTTCATAATTTCTGACAAAATTCAATGTTAATTCCTTGTTCCAAAGTCCACTTACTCATTTTTCAAAGAATTATACAAACACACCTCTTTTTTCTGCCATAGCTTTGATAAAACTTATGCCATAGTGCTTAAATTGCCACCTGTGCAACTCCAAAGATGCTCAGACATGATGTTAACATAATGAAGCCTAATATAAGATTACAGGTCACACAGTAAAGTCATTCTGTGAACTTTGCAGCCGGTTCTCCACTAGGGATATGGTTGCTTTGCTTCTTAATAACACAATACATAGTTGCTAAGAGGGACAAGCATTCACACTGAGAAATTAAAGTATACTCATGTAACACTTGAGGTTTGTACAGATCTGATACTGAGGGTTGAGGTCTTCAGGGTTGTTACACTGAGCAGCAAAGTTACTGAATCTGAATGTTCCTTCAAAACATCAAGCATTAATAATGCTGTTACTCAGCACAGCAAACCTGAATCCTGTAGTCATATAAATAATAATAATAATAATAATAATAATAATAATACGGTAAAGTTCACAATATAACAGGCCACGAATGCCCAGAGGTGCAGCAGAGGTATAGCTCTACTCTTTCTTTAACCTCAGCACTACATACGGGTGGGTGATCAACACCACGCCCCCACCGCTTTACTCCTGGGAAAGAGACCTGGGACCCATTGTATACCAGGTTGGGTGGGCTCCAGGGATTGTCTGGACTGGTGCAGAAAATCTTGCCCCTACCGGGATTCGATCCCAGGCCTGTCCAGCCTGTAGCGAGTCACTATACTGACTGAGCTATCCGGGCCTACCACAACAACAACAACAACAACGATGATGATGATAATAATAAAGGAAGGCAATTCAAAACATATTTTAAACCACTGTCCCCAAACCTGCAAGTAGTTTTAATAGCCATGGCTGCTGCACATACTAGCAAGAGAATTATATAAATTTCATATCTTTAGGTATTTTCCATTATGTCTGCAGTGAGGAACGGAAGCAAAAACAGAAAAGTTAATTTTTATACATATTAAAATTTGTAATTCTAACCTCTCATCATAGTCATAGTCATCCTTGTATCTGCTGAATAAGTCCGTAGCATTGACATTCACTGTCACACTTCCTTTCGGGTTTGTCCTTTGTTGTAACTTCCTTTCATCTCTTTCTCTAGAAAAAAGGAATATACGTACATTAAAACGTCTGTCTAGTCATGTCTACATATCCAAACTGCCTGGTTACAAATAAAATGGTTTCCTCCATGGCTGTTTTCTTGCATAACATATCAATGTACAAATGATGACATCAAATCATAGTGACACTTTATGGTGTTCAGAGTTTGCATCAATATTTAAAATACTTAACACAGAAGTCTGATGTAACTGGAAGCATCAGCAGAACAGACATTTAGTTACATGTAGAATATCAATGACTCACATGTACAGTACATTTCGTGATTCTTACAGGATGTAACACACAGAATGTTTTTGTTTTACTTTACCTCGCTAATCTTTCGTACTCTTCTCTTATTTCCTGTGGTGTTTTGGTTCGCTGAACTATTTCCCATCCCTCAGTTTCTAATCCACGAGTTCCAAGGTTGTCATAAATTGCTCTTTGATGTGGATTACTCAGTACTACACCGACAGTTGTGCACAAATGTTAATGAAAGAGAACGAAAAACAGCATTATTTTCAATCTGGTTCAACTTAAGAACTTTTTCCGAGATATAATTAATGTTTTAAAGTGGTTGGTTTGGAGCATCTGGGACTCAACCCTTATTGCTGGCGAAAATCACTGGCTTCATTTTAAGGAGATAAATGCAGAAATTGCGTATACAATTACAGAACTATACTGTTACCTTCATAAGCTTTCTTGGTCTTGTTAAAAAGAATTTCTGCTTCCTTCTTACGATCGGGATCAAGATGTTTATCAGGGTGATACAAACGACTGTTTCGACGATAAGCATTATTGATCTCCTCGTTTGTTGCCTGAATCAGAAAAGAAACATGTCATTACATTTCTAGCCTAAATATATATCCCAAAAGTAATACTTCGCCGGTGTCATAAACCCGTTCTCTAAACGTGAAATATACGGTGCGCAATATATAGTTTGTACTTATATCATTAACTGATATTGCTGTAGCTTACATCTCTTGGGATATTGAAAAACGTATAATAATCCTCTTCAATTAACACTCCACTCTCGTCATCGCCCTCCATTTGGTACCGTTCCAGATACAAATCTTACAAGGTTATGCACCACACATGGCTTTGATTCGACTTCATTTATGTGTGCTCGAAATTATGTCTCATACACTTTGATCCTAAAGTTTCATCTTTGGTTTCACAGATGATATGGCAATATCAACGAATAGTTTTCATGCTCAATTTCAGGCGTTTACCGCGCTGTAAATGAGTTGTAGCCACAGATTATGTAGCTCTGTCGGGATGTTACGCCACAAAACTGACGCCAATGAGATTAATCAACAAAATACTGCCCCTATTCAAGTCACTTATAGGGATGGGCCGATACAATAGGAAATAAACGTCCAATTTCTTGGGCTGGAAATTGATAAAGATATGAAATGGAAAACGCGTATTGAGTGTATGTTACCCAAAATGAAGAGTGCTTGCTATGTGATTATATGCTTCTAGCATTATAGCAATATCGAAACTCTTAAGATGGTACATCATACATATTTTCATTCAGCTATGGTGTTTTGAATAATCTTTTCGGGTAACTTGATAGACAGCAACAAAGTTTTTCTTCAGCAAAAGAGAATTGTGATGACAATATTGGGAATTAATCCCTAAAGTACATACAAGTCACATTTTAAAATTTTGGAAATATTCACAGTTTATATTATACTTAATGGAATTTTTGGTTAATAATTTTACGTATTTTTTCTTAATAGTGAAATTCATAAAAAATTAATAAATTGAAAGTCCCGCAAGTAAACCTGTTACTTTATCACATAGGTGTCAATGGTGCGAGTATAAAGGTTTTTAATAGTTAACCAAAGTGGATGGCTGATTTAGTACAAAACAAGAAGATATTAATAGGAGAACTTAAAAATGTATTAAAGGAACAGTCACTTTATTCAGTAAACAGTTTTCTAGATTATTGTGGAACACTGAGAAATTGAATGATTGTGATAAACACTCCATATATATGGATATACTGCTACAGTTGATGTCTAAATAATACTTTATAAATTATATATTTCATTCTCAAAAAGGAACAAATAACTTGGTAAATATCTCATTATTAGTTATTCAGTTACAGAATTTTTAGAACACAGTACAAATTATAACTTAGTAATTTTTAGTTGTTTTTATTCATTATTTATATCCTTGTACTTGTACTGTTATTTTTGCTGTATATTGTACTTATACAAGTTGTAAGTTATTAATGTGTGTTATTGCAGTCATCAACTTGTGTTTGTGCTATATGGTGTCTGTTATTGACTTGTTTCATGTCCAGCTGTTATGTGACAGAATTATTAGACTCTGGAAATATATATGTGTGTGTGGGTGTATTACATCTGAGATGCTCTGCATTAAGAGTAGCCAGGAAAAGAATTATAACAATAAACCAAGTCTTTTGCCAGCCAATAGTAGAGTTGGTTTTACTCCTGCATGTTTCGGCTGAACACCACAACCACCTTCAAGTAGCTACAAATGGTAAAATTTTGTACATGTTAGTGTCACTTATAAATATATGGTATTGTTAAAATCATATACAAATTATAACAGTATCACTATGCAGGCATGCTATAACTTAATTCAACATGTGCAGAGAATATGAGCAATGCTGAAGATAGTTGAAACAGTTTCCATATATTGTGGTATAGGAAACAACCGTGGACATGACCAGGTAATAAGGAAAGGAGAAAATATGCGGATCATTTGTCTTAGCAATATTTCCACACAAGGGATGTCGTTGGTAACAACATTTCTACACTGTCTGGGAAATGCAAGCATACATTCGCCTTCATGGATAAGATTTTGCTATGGAGTATCCCTGCTGCAGGTATATAGACTCGCAAGTCTAGAAATTCACAGCACTTTATTTAACCCATTCAGGATGGCATGCTTTTGGTTCTATCTTGAACCAGATTAACCCTATCCATATCCTTCCACACTTTTAATATACATTTTAAGCCCATTTTCCACTGGCACTTAGGAATTACAAATGGTCATTTTTTTTCAAGTTTTCCAACTGAGACCCTGTTTATATGTCTCCTTTCTTTCATGGGTGCTGCATACCCGACTTCATTTCTGGAGGAAGAAATTGTGAAAGTCATCTTTAAAAAAACAGACAGGAATTCATACACCCTCTTTGTCCTGGATAAGGCCTTTTGTTTAAACATAAAATTTACGCTGATTTTTTTCAAAGATGGAATTTTCCGGTATTTTTAGCCAAGGGTATTTCCACACAGGACATTCATAATAATTCAGGTTTATTATGACTGATACGCGAAAAATATTTTTTCTTCCCTGGGGGCACATGCCAAGTAGCTTTTAATTGGCACAAAACATGAATGCAAAGGCCAAATGTAATTAGTTCTTGCCATTGTACTTTTTAGTCCATGTTTCCTAGCAGTCTCCAATATTGCCATGATTCATCTCCATTTTTATATAGTCCTTCAGTCATTTCAGCATTGGTGCTATGGTAAGGACAGTGAGCATTGATGAATTAAAGGTTCAGAAAAGGCATAGAATGCAAAGGTGTGTGAGAAGGGGGAAACTCACAGAGGTAAAAGGTAAAATATTGAAGATACCATGTGGCATGTAGGGGATTGGTGGTATAGCCCCACTCATTCTTAATCTTGGCACTAGATTAAGGAATCCTACGTTCAAAAACCAAACTCTGGCACACATAATAACATTTAGGTGGCAGGAAGTGGGGTAGATAATTTTTAACTATCACCTGATAAAAAAAAGCAGAGTAATTTGTTAAGATATATAATGCAAGCTAACTCAGATAAGAAATTATGACTACAGATACCAAGATGACATTCCTCAAACTCATTCAGTTCATGCACTGAGTTTTCTTTACATATCTCTTCTTCATCTGTTGCAGTATGAGGCCAAACTGCACATCTTCCTCTTCCTTGCTTATTCCTTCCTGTTAGTGGCCAGTTGATGGCTGTCCTACACTTAAACATATTTTGTCCCACCAATGGAAAGGCAGTAATTCATACACATTGTAAGAAATGTCATCTTTTTGACCTGGAAAAAGCAGGGATATTTGGCATCCCAAAAAGACTTTTCTGGACACTGAGCCAGAGATCTTTAAAACCCATAAAATGGGGACAAATGGAATCCCTACATTAGATGGAGGCAAGTGACTGCTTTAACCCCTGTGGGAGAGGCCCTGGTACTCACTGAAGAAAAAAGAGACTGTGTTGGTCCCAGATACTGTCTGGACATTTTTGGAGAAGAGGTAAATATCTCTTGTCCCTCTCAGGATTCAAACTCTGTATGGTCCACACCAAGCCTAGTCACTATACTGACTACACAATCCTGGATCTGCCAACAATTGTATTTGGCAGTTTAATAAATACTAAGGCAATCTTCATCTTATTGCAACTTCTTACAAAATTATTAAGGCCTGAAAGAACATACTATTATTTGTACATCATTAACAGATTTTGAGTGTCATCTGAAAATGATAGCAATGCTCTCCTCCTGTGTCAGTTTGTAAAAAGTATTTTTAGTTATCATGAAACTTAAATCGTAATAATTAAATGCTAATTCGTTGTTGTCTCTTGTCAGGCTTGAGTGAGAAATGTACACCTGGTAAAATGCATAAAAAAATAAATAAATAAAATAGTTCTCAAGATGCAATTCTCAACAACCAGCAAGTCTTTATCTTTTAAAAGTCAAAGCAGGATATTATAATACAATACTACTTTCTCAACCTCTTTCCTTCTATCTGCCATTGTCCCTCTTTTTAGAACAAATAGGAATCTGAGCATTAATTTTTGCTTTTTCATGGACTTTTCACATCCTATGTTGTATCAACCTGCCATCAGACATATTTTAAAGAAAGTACACAATTACTGAGAGATGTCCACTTTTCCTCCAACAAATATGGTGACTCTGGAAGAGAGGAATCAATATTACTATTAGCAATATTTTATTAATGATCACAAGGATTGCTCATAATGTGTAGGCAAAAATAATACTCCTTCCAATAAGGTTAGGGATCAGTTCCATTACTCAGAGTTGAGAATGTGACATCTCTGATACTGTTGTGTCGCAAAAGTGGAAGTGACAGTTTATGTTAGATATGTGTTAACAGTTTTTTAAGAGATCTTATGACAGGGCAATTAATTGTATATCACAGCTCATTGTGTTTATTCTGTTATAAGCACTTCTGTAGAATACAATTCTCACTTCATCCCCTACATTCATAGTCAATAGAACATTTGTATTTAAACTTTCCTGATGTACAGATGTTTAATAGTCCTAAAGTACCACAAAAACTAACAGTGTACAGTTACCAGAGCCCTAAAATTTCTAACCATTATTGCAGGGGTTGTTTTCACACAGGAGGCCGTCTCTCCCAAGCATTCACAGACCGATTAAAGGAATACTCTTCATTGATTTATGATGAACAATGTACATATATTTATTAATATTTTTGTACATCCCATAAAAAAATTCTGTTGCCCTGTACATCAGCTTCACTGGATTTTCAGATGAATTTCTTCCTGTTAATATCTCAGTTGCATTTAAGGGTGTAAAGTGCTGCAGACACTCAGTGGGGCTCCTGCTCTTGGATCACCCAAAATAAGAGAGTCTTACATATATAGTACAATATTAAAAGCAATTCTTAATTTTTGCATTACTGTTTTGTGTACTGTTGCAGGTCAGATGACAGTGCTTGTGGACTGCCTGTTGTTTGTCATATATAAGCCTCATGATTAATAGTCAAAACCTGGTAAGGCAGAAGTTAACAAGCATATGGACTTGAGTAGGCTATGGTGGTGCCAATCTTCGCCAATGAACATAAGAAAAAGGCCAGGTGTTCTCCAAAGGTTTCTCTCATCAAAGTACTTGAGATACAGCAAGTAGTTCAAATATTTGATACAGATGTGTTAAGCATGAGACTGAGTGCATGACTGGGACATCACGTCCATATGTACGAATATATTTCTCCTTTCAGGTAGCAAAGCAGATTCAAGAAGACCATTCAGTTTTAAGTCCTGAAAATGGCAGGACTTTGTCTTCCACTCAGGAAATAAAAAATTATATTTACAAAATGGATATATACTAATGCCTCATATGGAAGAATATGTTTAAATATAATTATGTAAGTGTTAATAAGAAATTAAATACATTGGTAACAGGCAGAAGTGCACATATATTGTGAGATCAATATTTGCATATTCACACTCCAATATGCCCTGAAGACAGTAGCAAAACTACAATTAATAATAGAAACTACATCTCTAGGACCCATTCAGTAAAACATAAAATTACTAGACAATACAAGAAAAAATAAAGACCAGGAAGTAATAATACAAAACAAAAGTGGGAAGATTTATTTGAACAGCCAAGGAAACTCGCAGAATATGAAATAAAGTTTCTACAGACATAGTTAAACATTTTGTAATGACAGGACAGTTAAGAGAAATGTTAAAATATTTTCAAAATCCAACAGCTGAAAATAGAACCAAACAAAGTAAAAGAAGTGCAGTCACCAGAAGCCTAGTGAGACTAGACCAATATGTCATAACTTATAAATATTACAAAAGGAAATGAATGGGTAAAATATTATTCAGAATTTTGGGCATATTCAAAACATGTGAGACTTCAGATTCTCACAGTTGTGCCCATCAGGGGTTCAGTCTTCATATGATATGATATATATGTTAACTGCAATTGGGTTGACACCTGGTGGCCAGTAGTACAGTACACAAACAATACACAAAACAACACAGTGACACACTGTTACTGTTGGAGTTGGTTCGACGCTTGTGACATAAGGTTATACTTTGTTCCTTGTGTAAATTTACAAGTCCTCCAGAGTGTCACTATATTGGGGGCAATTAGTCAGTTTGAGGGCTAGTTTGACTTTCTAACAGCAGGGTCATAAGTAACACTCAGGATTTTCTGGAGCGATGGAAGAAGCATGTCCAACTGACATTTTGCAAGGACCCTTTTGTAGTTTTATGACAGGATGGATGTCAAGGCACTTGACTTTTGTTCTGTTTAGTACAGTTCAATCATAACTGCTGCTAGAGGGCTTAAATATACTTATATATATATATATATATATATATATATATATCATTTTTTCTAGTGTGGGAGTAGACAATCACAAGAGAAAGTTATGGTAGTGGGGCACAAGAATTCAAAGTTAGTGGCAGCACACAAGGAAAGTGAATGTTGTGTGGTA
>Ga0123355_10017158_pt1 | contig 11431 bp, 7 predicted proteins | sample TergutEmb28metaG_3_FD_89872 | JGI IMG/M metagenome (GOLD analysis project Ga0123355, IMG submission 89872) | Embiratermes neotenicus P1 segment gut microbial communities from Petit-Saut dam, French Guiana - Emb289 P1 | ecosystem: Host-associated > Arthropoda: Insects > Digestive system > Gut ...
ATATATTCCAAGTGGCAGGATAAAAATCAAGTACAGAAACGGGGGAGTAACTTCAAGAGACAATTTCGTTATTGTAAACGGAACTGACATTTTTAGAAGCGGTTCAAGAGTAACCATGCCAAACGGCACCATGTTAGAATTTGGCTGGCCGAGCTTTTTAGTAGCGATCGCAACCCCAACAAACTTTACCTTTTGGGAAGTTAGAGTGTATATGCTGTAGGGGGGGGGGTGCAGAGGCCTTTTTATTAAAGACACATACTCATAAAAAAATGTGTAAAAGCGTTTGACACTGCACAAACTATGTATTATAATAGATAAGGTTTGAATTTAATTGTTGAAGGGTAGCAAGTTTAATTTCTAAAATCAATACTAAATTCAACTTAAAAGTTCCTATGGAAGAAGAAAAAAAACAAGTTAATACAGAAGAAAATAATTCTACTGAAAGTGCTGCACAAGGGCTAGAGGTTCAAACTGTAACTGACAATAAAGATTCAGTGGCAGGAGTTTCTAATGTAGAAGTGGTTAGCGCTGAACAAATTATTGAAGAACCGCCTGCTCCCGAGATTATTGAGACTGTTGCAGAACCTGTTGAGGTTGCACCTGTTGCAGATGAGGTTGTCGCAGAAGCTCATGACGAAAAACCAGTTGACACTTCAACTGTTTCTATAGAAGATATAGAGGCAATGGAAGAAGAGGTGGTTGAGGTTGAAGCGGAATTAGAAGATAGCGATATTGAAAATTCTGACGACGGCGACGAATTTAGCGAAAAACCAAAACAAGCTTCTATAAATAGTCAGCCACAACCGCGTAAAAAATTCAAGTTCAGAAAATGGATGGCAGTTGTTGCGTGCTTGGTGGGTGCGATTTTTGTTGTAGGCTTGGTTTTAGGACTTATTCCTGTCCGTAGATTAGACGACGAAATTTTTGACAATTGGATATCAGTAGACATTTTTGACTCTACTAGTTCGGCTAATGCAATGACTCAAGTTCATAGAGACCAATTGGATGGCGATAATCGCATTGCTAATTGGTTACATGAAGGGCTAGACAGTACCAGTCATTCTATTTTAAGAAGTGTTTTTGAGGGTAATGCCCGCAATCGTTTAAGACTTCGTACAAGAGAAGTTGTAGAATATCATTATGAGTACGACGAAGATGAGTTGCGTGTTCAAGATGAAATGGGTGATTTTATCACTTATTCAACTCGTGAAGTTGTAAGAGATAGCATTGCTTTAAGAGATGTTTTTGCAGCAACGGCAACTCGTCCTGGCACATATTTATTACAATTTTCGTTTGAACAAATGCAAGTCGCAACGCAAGATTTGACTAATTCAATCACTGTTAGAGACAACACAACGGCGGCAAGAAATGCAAGAGCGCGAGATTATACGATTTACTTTGATACGATTCTTGTTCTTATAAACGACAGTTTTGGCAGTATCGAGGAATATCAAATGTTTGTATTTAACTCTAAAGATATGATAGACCGTGAGGTTTGGAGTGATGATGCAAATGACGGCGAAGGAGGTTATGTTATGCACTATGGTGTTTATTCAGAAGTTACTCCAATTTTAATTCGCATGAATACTTCTCGTCTATATGAAAGACTAACAGACATTAGGGAAGTAATTAGAGGCGACCGTGATAACGGAACTCATATCCCAGATACCCCTGGCGACGATGCTGAAATTGGTGATGCGGGTTAAAAAATGATTATGAAAGACTGCTGGCTTTGTTGGCAGTCTTTTTGTTTTTTTGGGGGAAAACTTTATCAAAAGTTTTCCCCCAACCCCCCTTTCAAAACTTTTAATTTTCATTTAAGCTCCTTGTTTATAGAAGTATAGATTTTTATAAATGCACTAATGAACCGTCATTGCGAGCGAATGCGAAGCAATCTAGAATATTGGTAAACACAGCCCTCTTAGTTTGAGGACTTATCACTCTAATCTTCTAGATTGCTTCGCATTCGCTCGCAATGACGGGTGGCAAAAAGTCCATCAATAATTCAGCACTCCCTTCTCAAAAAAACTTATAAAAATCGTTTGACTATAGTTTATTAAAATTATATAATTATATTATCAGTATTGGTATAAATTTAGGCAAAATGCCTCATACTAATACAAAAATAAACTTTATTTACCTATATTAAAGACTTTGGCAAATAATTGGCTACTTAAAACTTAGTATCTGTTTTTGCAAGGAAACTTAAAGATTGGTAAAAGAAGAGGAGAAAATAAAAAATGAAAACAAAAAGAATAACAAGGGTGCTTGCGGTGCTATTAGCTGTTGTTTTAATGGCAACACTAGCAATATTCGCAGTTGGTTGTAATGGTGATGAAATAAGCGTTTCAGTTAACCCAACAACTCACACCCTAACAGCGGTTGGACAAACCGTTACTATAACGCCTACCGTAACGGGTACAGAGAATACAGAGGTTACTTGGACAAACAATAATCCGGCTGCTGTATCAGTGGTTAATGGTGTTGTAACAGCAATAGCAAACGGCACAGCTGTTATTACGGCTACGAGCGTTGCGGATACTGCAAGAAGTGCATCAGCTACAATTACAGTAAATATTGGCGGACAACAACAAGTTGCAGTAACTAGCGTAGAGCTGACATCACCAGTTACACAAGTAACCCAAGGTGGTTCAGTTCAATTGGGACTAACTGTTTTACCTGCTAATGCAACAAACAGAGCAGTTAACTGGACTGTAGTTCCTGCGGGTGCAGCAACAGTATCAGCTACTGGTGCTGTAACAATTGCTACAACAGCAACAGGTGATGTAACAATTACTGCAACTTCAGTTTCTGCGCCTACTTTAAGCGATAGCGTAACCATTGAAGTTACTTCTGTTGATGATTTGCCAGCAGGTGCAATTGCTACGGCTGCTCAGTTTAATGCGATTACTTCAATCACAGGTTGGCAAGATATGAACTTCTTCCTAGTAAACGACATCAACTTTGGTGGCGGTGAGTTGACTCCTATTGGTGGTACTGATCTTATCGGTGATCCTTCTGATCCTTCTGCTACTCAGCCAAATACTTTTAGAGGTGTTTTCGACGGTAGAGGACATGCTTTAAGAAACTTTACTCTTACTGGAGATGGTTGGCACATGGGTGTTTTCCGTAATCTGTTTAATGCAAAAGTAAGAAATCTAACAATTGCTAATGCTACGATGGATACTGGTGGTGGTGCTTCAGGTGCAATTCTAGCTAGCAGAACAGCTGGTCAAACTATTATTGAAAATGTTTCAATTGTAAACAGTACAGTTTCGGGTAGCGGTGGCTATTTGTATCAACATAATGCTGGATTTATTGCTGGCATAGGTGCAGGCGTAATCGTGCGCAATGTTGTAGTAAGTGTTCAAGGTGCAAACTATGCACTAGCACATAGGGTACTAACTGCTCCTGCAAACATTTCAAATGTATTCATTGTAGACAATGCACATGGTGCAGTGTCTGGAACGCACTGGGGTGGTGCTGCATTACCTGCGGGCACAGTTAATTTCATTGCACCTGCGGCAGTAGCGACAACAGACTTTTCTAACTTGTCAGATGATTACTGGTCATTCCCAGCAGGCCAACTACCAGTTCTTCGTAATCAAGCGGGCATTCCTAACTTTGATGGATTAAGAATAACAGCAACTAACAATGCAACTGGTGACAGTTTTACGGTTAGTGGTTTTCCTTCATTTGCTTGGGCAGGTGAAAACTTATCATTTACGGTAACTAGATTAGCAGGATTTGATGGCGTTCCTTCTGTAACAATCCAAGGAAGGCCTGATCCTATCGTGGGCATTGGTGACGGTCCTAACTTCGTAATTACTGTTACTAATGTACAATCAAATGTTGTTGTAACAGGTGTTACTGGTTTTACTGCTTCACAAGCTGACTTCGAATATGTTCCAGGCAGACCAGGTGCTTTCGGTATAACGACAGCTGATCAATTCCTTAATATGAGCAACTTTTTAGATGGAGAGTTTGTATTGTTGAACAACATTGATTTTACAGGCGTTAGTTTCGCTCCTATTGCTCCAAGTTCAGCAGCTATGCCAGCTGTTGGTATTTCATTCAGTGGCGAACTTGATGGTGCGGGTCATACAATTAGTAACATAGTAGTGCCAGTAGATGGTCACCATATGGGCATATTTGGTTCTTTGAATACTGCTACTGTTCATAATCTTCACATAGATAACGCAACTGTAAATGCAGTTGGACAAAGCGGAATTTTAGCGGGAAGCATAATAAGCTCTACAGTAGAAAATATTCTTATCACTAACAGCAATATTGTTGGCGAGTACGCTGGTCAAAACTGGTTTGCATGGGCTGTTAACGCTGGTTTAGCTGGTCATGTAAGAGGTGCTAACACAATCCGTAATATTGTAATGTCTGTTTCTTCTCCAAATACTAGAAATCGTTTGCTTGCTGGATTTAATGGAAACACAAATCCTTGGGAAAACATTTTTATCGTAACAGATGGAATGCCAGATAGAGGCACTTACCCACAGGGTCCGACTGGTTCTGATGCTCAAGGCTTGTTTGCTTCTCCAGTGTATACTCCTACTGGGTCTGGAGCTACAGCTGCAGAAGTTGATGTTACTCAAAACGGTAGTACAATTCATAGATTTGCAATGGCAGACATAACTACAGTTGACTTCTCGACTTTAGGTGCAGCTTGGAATACAAGTGGTACAGGTTTACCAACACTAGTTTAATCTTAACTTTATAAAAACTTAAGCCATACATGGTAAACCATGTATGTAATAAAATATAAAAAACTCCTCATTGTTTGGACGCAAACGGTGGGGAGCTTTTTTAATCAAATTCTAATGTTGATTTAATGACGATAAAGATAAAAAAGTGTATAATTGTTATTGTAGGTTTATCTGATAATCTACTATGGTGCATCTAATTTCTGTTTTCTGTCTAACCACATTAGAATATTAGTAAATCTTGAAAATGGGTATTAAACAATCACTGTTCTAATAAGATTAGTTTGTAGTCTTGATACGCAACTAGCAATTGCATTTGCGGCTTGAATAGCTAAGCGATTGACAAGTCCTAATTGTACGCCATAAAGGTTTGCGCTATTGCCAGCAGGAGCGACTGTTGCTGTAAGCGAAAAATCTCCGACTTTTGGTAAGTGTTTCCCTGTAGCGGCTCCGGGGAAAATCCCGTTGTTTGAGATTCTAAGAGAACCGACTTCTGTGGAATCTCCTAAAGCAGAGTCAATAGCTAGCACACACGCGAAAGGGTGTTTCTTTTTAATAAAACTAATTGTTTCAATAAGGTTAAGAGCGGTAACCGGCAAGTTAAGTGTGCCATATACAAAAGCCTCAATTTTATGGTGGTTTTTTAAATATTCGCCAACAAGCGGCCCAAAACAATCGCCAGTAACTCTATCACTGCCAATACAAAGGCAAATTGGTGCTTGACTTGATATAGTAGATATGATATTATATAAACTGTCGGATAGAGTTAGCATGGTTATAAGTGTTGACAATGGGGTAAAAAAATAAACCCAGTGCTTTTTTTCTTGGAAACTTTTTTATAAAAAAGTTTCCAAACCTTCAAAAAATTTTTAATATTTTGCAAGTGCAATGCGCATAAGTAAAACTTAAGAGTTTTTAAGGGGGTTTGGGGGAAATTTTTGTAAAAATTTCCCCCAATAATAGATTCATGATAATAGACATAGCAATAATAAGCATAATAGTGCTAGCGGCAATAATAGGCTTGATAACTGGTTTTTATAAATCAATGTTAGGGTTTGTTGCATCGCTTGTGGCGTTCATAGCCGCTTTCTTTTTGGCTGGACTTGTAACTCGTGCGATTTTTAATATTGACGCAGTGGCAAGTTTTTTCTTTGGTCCGTTTGTTTTTGGGAATTTAAGAAATATTGTTCCAGAGGTTTTAACGCAAAGCACGGGCATAATAGGCAGCATAATGCAGCCGTTTGCGGGCAACATTATCTCTAATCAATATGTTTTAAGTGGTGCGATCACTAACCATGATGCGACAGTTGCGTTGCTTGTTTATGCGATTTTTTCGGCGATTGTAGCATCGGTTCTTTTTGCAATTATGAGATTGCTTTTAATGATACCTGTAAGGATTCTAAAAAAAGTGCGTCCGAGAGGTCGCAAGGGCCCGTTATCAAGAATTTTGGGTTTTGTGTTTGGTGGAATAAAAGGATTGATGTTTGCTGTTGCGGTTATGATGCTACTTAGTTTTGCGGCTCCGTTTGTAGCACCGATAGCAAATCAATTTGACAATAGTCATGTAGCTGGGCCAATAGCAAATGTTACGGCTAGGCACCAGCGACTTATGGTAGCAGGTGATGTAGATACAGTGTTAGATAGAATTTTACCGTTTGCAATAAATACTATAGGCGATGAGGACAGTTCAGGTTATGCCACGGCTGTAGATTAATTTTCTTTGGAGGGAAAACTTTTTCAAAAGTTTTCCCTCCAAACCCCCTTTCAAAACTTTTAAGTATTGGTTAGGATGAGCTCAGTATAAATATTTAAAGTTTTTTGAAGGTTTGGAATTTTTTTACAAAAAAGTTTCCAAAAACTTTTCAAGAGAATACACATTCATTTCATTTGACTAAAAAAAAGCTATATTATATACTATAAAGGTTGATAATTTTTAATTTTCAACAAAAAAATTATGGGTGTATTTAATGAAATATTTACCGCTATAGCAATGCTACTTGCGGGAATTGCAGTCTTTTTATTAGGCGTAAAATTTATGTCTAACGGCCTTGATAAGGGTGCGGGAAAAGCTGTAAAAAAAGTGTTTGTCCGAATGGGCGACAATCGTTTTGCTAACGCTGCTGTGGGTGGCGGGGCAACGGCTATTATTCAAAGCTCCACTGCCGTTACTGTTATGACGGTAGGTTTTGTTAATACCGGTGTTATGACGCTACTTCAAGCAACGGCAGTTATAATGGGTGCAAATGTTGGTACGACTTTTACTGCCTTTTTTGCCGTTATGGACGGACTTCCTATATCGCCGCTATTTATGATGAGTGGCATTGTGGGCATTATCTTTTATTTGTTTGGCAAAAGACGCAAGGTAAAAATTGCTGGTGAAATCATAGTAGGTATTTCGTTAATATTTGTGGGTATGCACCTTATGAGTCGTGCGTTTAGGGGTAGTGATATAGTATCTAATGCTTTTAGTAGAACATTCGAAGTTTTAGCTGGCACACCAGTAGGACCATTATTGCTGACACTTGTTGGTGCTGTATTTACGGCATTGCTACAAAGCTCGACAGCTGCAACAAGTTTTGCGGTCTTGCTAGCAGCACAGGGCATTTTACCATTGCAAGCCAGTATGTTCATAATATTGGGTGCAAACTTGGGTACAGCACTTACAGCGGTGCTAGCGGGCATGGGTGCATCAACCAACGCAAAGCGAGCGGGTATGGTGCATCTCATGTATAATATCATAGGAATGGTCGTGTTCTTGCCTATACTTTGGGCACTGCAAGGACAAATTTCAAGCCTACTGAGTGTTATGGCAGGTGGTAGTCGCGAACTTGCTGCTGCATTTTTCCATCTATTCTACAACATATTCTTGTTTGCGATGCTTATAGGGTTGACTAGGCCGTTTGCAAAAATGGTTACAAAAATGGTTAAAGATAAATCGGGCGTTGCAAATGATGGCGAACTTAAAACAGCATTTATTAAAACAAATATGATTAGTCCTGTTCCTGCAACGGACGAATCCTTTGCAATCGTAAAACAGGCTGTCTTAGACGAAACTATAAATATTGCAAAACTAGCACATGAAAATATTGCCTTTGCGTTTAGAGCATGTTTAGATTATGCGAAAATCAATAAAGACAAAATGGTTGCTGTCGAGCAAAAAATTAACTTTAGCCACAAAGAGATTGGGCAGTTCTTAGTTAAAATGAATAGCAGCGAGGGTTATATGCCAAAAGGCGAGCAGCGACTGGCTGCGCTCCATCATGTTGTGTCAGAGATTGAAAGAATGGGTGACAGAGCAATGGATTTAGGCGAAGTTGCAATTGAAATGAGAGAACAAGACATTAAGCTAAGTGAGGCAGCGGTTTTAGAGTTAGAGCAACTTTTTGAAACAGTGTCAGAAATGTTTGCCCATTGCTTAGAAGTTTTTGAGACTCGTAATTTTAGTGGACTAGAAGAAGTGCTTGACTTTAGAAAAGAAGTTGGCGAACTTAAGCGAGCTTTAGGTTTTGGGCATATCGAGCGATTAAATAAAGGCGAATGCAGTGTTGAGGCAGGTGTGCATTTTTATGCGATGATTACTGCGCTAGAGAGCATTAGAAACCATCTAGTAAATTTAGCTTTCTCGATTAAGTCAACAGCAGGAATTCAGCACGAACAATTCAAGCAACTTACGCGCGAGAATATCAAGCGTCGTTCTGCAGGCAAAAAAGTTTATTGGTAGATTTTTTTTGGGGGGAAACTTTTACAAAAGTTTCCCCCCAAAACCCCCTTTTCAAAATTTTTAAGTATGGGTTGCCTCTAAAAAACCTACCGTAGGGGCAGCTTATCAAACGGTCGTATTCCAACTCAAAAATACATTCAAATTTATTCGCAATATTTAATCAATGCTTCCTAAGCACTTCGCTAAAAAGAAGTTTTTCGACAAAAAAAAAGCTGTTTCGACAAAAACAGCTTTTTTTTATATGTTCTAAAAGGTATATAATTATTTAGTGGTTGACTGTATGATTTTTTCTATACTCAATTCTCAACTAGTTTTATGGCAAGGTCAATAGTAATTACAAGCGGAAAAGGCGGGGTAGGCAAAACTACACTAGTCGCAAATTTAGGGCGGGGGCTAGCTAGGCTAGGCAATCGTGTTGTTTTGATTGATACAGACATTGGGTTGAATAATCTTGATGTCGTTATGGATATAGAAAACAAGGTTGTCTATGATTTAATTGATGTAATCGAAAATCGCTGTAGACCACGGCAAGCACTTGTTGAAGATGTTGTTAAGGGGCTTTTTATTTTGCCCTCTAGTCATAGTTATGATGCTAAAAGAGTGAGTGGACAGAATTTGCGGGCGCTAGTTAATGCCATGAATCCTTATTTTGATTACATAATACTTGATTGTCCTGCAGGGATTGAGGCGGGCTTTCATCGAGCGGTAAATGCCTGCAACGAGGCGCTGGTTGTTACTACTCCGCACATTAGTGCAATAAGAGATGCCGACAAAGTTATAGAGCTTGTAAAGAGTTATCAAAAACAAGCTATTCATGTTGTGGTAAATAGGGCAAGAGGCGATCTTGTAATAAATTCCGAGATGGTTGACCACAACGATATTTGCGAAATTCTAAAAATTGCACCAGTAGGAGTAATTCCAGAATGCGATAAAGTTAATTTATTAAGCAACTTAGGTTTATCCGTAAATACAAAATCGGACGGATTTCTAGCGTTTGATATACTAGCTAAAAATATCCATTTAGGTACAAGCGATATTTTTGATGTAACCAAAAAATTCAGAGGATTCTTTGGGGGGCTAAAGCGACGTCTAAGGCGGAATGGATAAAGTACTTAAAATTTTCCCGAAACTTTTTCTTGAAAACTTTTTTGAAAAAAAGTTTTCAAACTTTCAAAAAACTTTATATATTTAAGCAGAGCATAAATCCAGTCAGAGCTTTATATTTGCGAGAGAGATCACTATCAGTCAGAAAAAATCTGTAGGAGAACCATTGACTGCCCAAGCAAACTTAAATAACCATCAAAAAGAGACAAAACCATGAAACCAACACAACGAGATTTAATAAGACAACGGCTAACAAAAACGATGTTAGCGGATAAAGTAGAGGGACTAGAAACTCTACTGAGTGTGCTAAAGTCTGACACAAAACAGTTGTTAGACAACTATATGATGTTAGATGACGACAGCCTAAAACTAGCGCTAGAAGTCTTGCCGGATGGTAGTTATAAACTAAACTTGTCGGCTACAACTAATAGGTTATTTGAAGTAGGGAAGATGATAGTGTAATTTACAAAAGCACACTTACAAAATATGAATTTTTGTAAGTGTGCTTTTGTAAATCAATTCATCTCATTAAAAATTGCTACACGCCTGTCTATTCCGCTTTGTGTATATTCCAAAACCACATAACCTATACGATCGTTGTTTGTAATAGTGCCTGCTACAAAACTACCGGTCACTGTTCCTAGCCATGTATTTTCTCTGTCTCCTTGATAAATGGTTATAAGTCCATTGTACAGGCTGTTATTTGCAATTGTTCCGTTTATTTGAAAACCTACAACTATCCCTATATATAGCCTGTTATTATTAACTCTTAGTACTCTCAGTCTTGGCCACATAACATGACTATCTGTTATTTGTCCGCCATTATTAACGCCCGCTATGCCTCCAATTATGCCCCCATATGAATATGATTGCCCTAAATAATTACCAGAATTTGTTATTCTGCCACCGTCAACATATCCCACCATACCTCCTATATCCGCTAATGTCCAATTTACATATAACCGATTTCTGCCCACAACAACTCTATGCAATGAACCCCCTGAGCCTAATCTGCCTGCTATCATACCCACACGAATTCTCGCATGATTAGCAGGTCGTGCCATAATCCAGCCATCATAAATACCTAAGTTACTTACGCTTCCCTCTAGTTGTTCAAACATTCCTACATAACTATTTCCATTAGAAGAAACTTCTCTTGCATATATTCTCATATTAAAAATATCGAAATTGTTTCCGTCTAAATGCCCAAAAAACATAGGAATAGGTTGCCAAATTTGTGTCATATGAATATGTCTGCCAAGCCTAAAATTGCCCCAAGGATTAGCACGAATTAGCTCTAAGTCAGTTTCAGAATTTATTGTTATAACAGCAGAATTAGGTTCAATCAAACCAACACCTGTCCAGCCAGCGTTCAAGTATGTCTGACTAGAATCAACAGGTATATTTACTTGAATTAAAGCCCTATTTATTCCAGAAAAAACATTTGCAAGAAGAGTTGGCGGAGTAGGGTTAGTGGCAACGATCGTACGCATATTTGTTCTAGCAAACACACCGCTGCCTATAGTTCTAAGAGAGTAGGGCAATTCAATATGCCGAAGTCTTGTTAAATAAAACGCATAGCTCCATATGTACCTTAGTTGCGAATTTTCGCCAAAAGTTATCCGCTCTAAATGTGAAGCTATGAAAGCACTATTGCCAATGCTTGTAACAGTAGAGGGGATATGAATGGAGGTGATAGAAGTATTAGCAAAAGCACGATTGCCAATGTGTCGCAGACCATTAGAAAGATTCACCCTCTCTAAACTAGTTACATCCGCAAACGCCCCAGCCCCAACATAGGTAACCGAGGCGGGAATAGTTACCGCCGTCATGCCGTTTTGACCTGCGAAAGCGTTAGTGCCAATAGAACAAACTTGTAACCCTAACAGAT
>Ga0123355_10017159_pt1 | contig 11431 bp, 8 predicted proteins | sample TergutEmb28metaG_3_FD_89872 | JGI IMG/M metagenome (GOLD analysis project Ga0123355, IMG submission 89872) | Embiratermes neotenicus P1 segment gut microbial communities from Petit-Saut dam, French Guiana - Emb289 P1 | ecosystem: Host-associated > Arthropoda: Insects > Digestive system > Gut ...
CCAGTGGGCCAGGGCCTCCTCATTCAGAAGGTTTCTAGATCACATACAACGACGCACAACAGTCAGTAGGACTCCTCTGGACGCGTGATCAGCTCGTAGCAAAGACCTCTACCTGAAAACACACAACACTCGCAACAGACAGACATCCATGCCCCAGGTGGGATTCGAACCCAAAATCTCAATAGACGAGCGGCCGTAGAACTACTCCCTAGACGGCGCGGCCACTGGGACCGGCAAGAATGGGGTGTCTGATTGTTACAAAAACACTAATTGGTATGGATAAATCAGCTAAAATTACAAGGCGCCTCTGAAATCTCGTGCTGTCGCCGTATTCGTACTTTGTGTACATTGCTCACATTTATCCCACTACGCCCTACTGCATTGCAGATATAGTGGCTTCATCCGTTCGTCATTCTGCAGTACAAAACTCTGAGATCCCTTTGTCTTTCCACATGAAGATGTAGGTAGGGTCTTGCTGGCCACTGGTCAGTGTTACGTCTGAGAAGTTTTCTCGTGCTCGGAAAATTCAGCTTCTTCCTTTGTCGGGATGATATACATGTATGCACATTTCTTTTATAGCGTGTTCTGCCTTCCTCTTTGCGGAAACTGAGAACTGGTGTATGAACCTTTGTTCGGGTCTTTCACCATAAGAATTTTATCCTTTCTTCCATGTTCTTTTTGCGTTTCTCCTAGTGAAAACATAAAGCACGGGCATGTGAGAACAGTCACTGAAGTCGAAGTTCGATCTCGTAACGTCACTGCAGCTTCTCTGTCATTTGGTGTTGCAAGGGCTGTAATCAGGATAAGAATAAAGGAAGTGGGCGGACGGATGGATGGCTCGATAGAAGGTGGAGTAATAGATTGAAGATTTTTTGGTTAGAAGGGTAGGTGGGTAAATAGATTGACAGGTAGGGAGTGTGTGTGGAAGGGTGAGCGGTAATTACGTTACAGACCGGTGGAATGGATGGATTGGAAGAATAGAGGAGGGACGATTGGCGGGTTATACATTTAGACAGATCCTTGAATGAAGTGATTATTCATCGTGAAGATGTGCAGCTCTGTGTGTCCATACGTCTAAAATGACGAGTGCCGTGGCAGAACTTGTTAGATCGGCAGATAACGGAGCGAAAATAAATGTGTATGGACGAATGAAGTTTGAATGCAATTGTAGGTCGGCGGTTTAAAGGATCGATACTTGAAAGCCCGTGTGTGTTGTTAAAGCGGCAGGGTGTTTTCTACAGAGAATGTAGATGAGGCGGTGGAAACGGAGAGTGAGTGGGAAACAATGGGTGATAGTGGAAGTAGGTTTGATCCACGTGTCATGGCAGCTGCTGTTTTGTATTTTATTGTTATATATTTTGTAGAGACAAATTAGATATATAGCTTGATAGTAGGATTCCGGATCGAACCCAGGACACTTTGAGTACTACGCTTCTACGATGTCCACGACATTGCCAGGTAAGAAGAGTAATTTGATCTTGAAACTGAGTTGTGTCTAAAATTCATGTGGTTTAATGTAACTATGGATTGATTCCGACAAATTATTTTTTTTTGTATTATTGGTCTCCCCACCCTGAAGACGGCAACATGAGTGGCCGAAACGTGTCGATGGTTACTGTATAATAAAATTAAATTTATATACCAAGTTCATTTGTTGGTCCTTTTTTTAAAAAATAACTTTATGTATCTTATTAATTCACGGAACATGGAACACAAAAAATTAGCCTCATATACTCTGAGGTCCAGAAATGATGCCTGGAAATTTGGTGTGATAATTACACAAGTTCTGTTCAAATAACTTTTAGAATGTGAAATAATAACATAATGTCTGTGGAGCCTTTTTTAAAACATTCGTTTGCTGGCAATAACGGGTAAAACATGCTGTCACTGCGAACCGCGGTAGCACAGTGGTTAAGATGCTGTGCTACAAATCGGGAGGTCTGTGGTTCGATCTCGTCTGCCTTGAGTAGTGCGACAGTGGGGGTGTGTGTGCTGTATACCGTACGAATCAATAGCAGTTGTGAAGTGTGTTGTGATACTCTATTGTTCGAGTCTGAAACGGAATGGAAGAACGTCAAAACACAGTGGTACACGTATGTGCATTCGACCCTTTTAGTCCGCGTATCACGGCGCACCAAATCCACGACTGGATTTACGAGAGTCTACGACTACCGGAATCGGACATCAGGATGATACAAATTGACGGGCCCCGACGTCATGTTTACATTAAATGTCTTACCAGTGACCGGCCATACTCCTTACTTTAGGCAACTGAAGGATGTGTGGAATTCCGCCATGACAATGGTGAGTTGTTCTTGGTTCATATAGACTTAGATGGCACGGGAGTACGGCGCATTAGACTGGCTGGCTTGGCCCCTGAGGTAAAGGATAAAACGATACGTGAGGCACTGTCCCCATATGGAGAAGTGAAAGAAGTGCATGAAGACACATGGTCCAAAGGGTATTGTTACCATATCTATAACGGGGTACGCACTGCTGTGACGAACCTTAAAAAACATCTTCCATCGCATATGAAAATAGCCGGTACGAGAGTACTTATTTCGTATGAGGGCCAGCCGCCCACGTGCTACGGCTGTAACGAACAAGGCCACCTAAACCAAGACTGCCCCCACCGTAGGCAAGCCGGAGCGCAACGAGAAGACACACACAAAACTTCCTGGGCCAATATTGTAACACTACGGTCAATGCGTCAACAAAATGCAACAACGCGCGAAGCAGTCCCGTCTCAACAGATCAAACATGACAGACGGACTGAACATATTACAACCCAGGCAAGAGGACCCTTCCGCATCGGTGAACAGTGCCGGTGAGAAACTAAAAATGGACACACAAACAATGGACAGAGAAGAATCCAGATGGCAACTGAGCATCAGACAAGCGTGTGAAGAAGAGGACGTGAACGACATACCATTTGGCATTTGAGATTTTGGAGACCCATAACAACGACATTTGCAGATGCGCTTACACCAGATAAACCGATTGAGGACACGGGGAATAGGGCAACCCCAGTGGAAAGAGAACACGGGAAAGGAAAATCTTCCACATGAAGGGGAGACAAAAAGGCTGACCCCTCCATGAACGAAGAAGAATCATTGGCACCACCTAGCACAAATAGCCCTAAACGGATAAAGAAACTGCGAACAGAGCGTGATGCAAACTTCCAAAGGGCGAGAACCCGAAGCAAAACTCGCGCTACAAAATCCAGTGATGATGCACTAACGTCCTTAAACATTAACGGAATCGCGAATGACACACGGATCCGAATGTTAGAAGATTTTCCATGGACTGATGACATTGACATCGCTCTGCTGCAAGAGGTATCAGGCCCTCACTTGGACTCCATATGTCGATATACAAAACACGTAAATATAGGGACAGAAAGACAGGGCACGGCAATCCTGACCAAAGATGGCCTCATACTTACGGAAGTCAGATGCCTACCATCTGGGAGGGGAGTGGCCGCAATGTACAACAGAACATGTCTGGTAAACATATATGCCCCTTCGCGAGCTGAGAGGAAACAGGAAAGGGAAGGGTTTTACAATGTTGACGTACCTTACTTATTAACAGTCACACAAACAGACGTTATCCTCGCAGGGGATTTCAACTGCGTGTTGTCACATTCCGATGCCACAGAGCAACGGAACTATAATCGAGCATTAGACAACTTAGTGATTGGACTTGGCCTCTATAATATAGGGGGAACGACCTCAACAAGACCGATGTTTACTCGCTACACACCAACGGGAGCATCTGGGCTTGACCGCATTTACATTAGCCCTAAACTATAGCGGAAGAAACAACGGGTTGAAACGATAGTAGCGGCTTTCACGGATCATCTCGCGATTGTGATGAAAATGGAGCCCAGTGACCCTATACCGGTACACAGGAGAGGACTCTGGCGCGTGAACACCACCCTATTAGATGGGGCAGGCTTCCGACAATTACTACAGGAAAATGGGACTTCTGGCGGACCCACAAGAAATACTACCCCACCACAATCACGTGGTGGGAGAGGTACGTCAAACGTATGCTACGACAAACATTCACCTGGTAAGGAACCATGGTCAGACTTGACAGACAGACGATGGAGAATTTCTATTATGATGTGATACATAACTTATTTCGAGCACCAACCGATCACGCGACAAAAGCCACAATACTAAAACATATGAAGGCGAATATCACACGACTACACCATGAAGAGCAAAAACGTCTATTCCTCAACAATGCTGAATGTGACAGAATAGATGATGAGAACCCATCTTTATACCACTTAATTAGGGCCCAGAAGCGACAAGAGACAATAATGCTCCAGGCAATACAAGACCGCAACGGCGTCACACACACAACGGTGGCAGAAATAATGCACATTCTCAAGGACTATATGCAAACGAAATTCTACACCATCCCCGTGGACGGTGAAAGTCTTCGACGTCTGATGCAGAGTGCAACTAAAAAGCTTCCTCAAGAAGCGCCGAACGCCCTAAACGCACCGATAACACTGGACGAACTGCAATGCGCTGTACAGAAAGGGAAATACAACCAAGCTCCTGGTGCAGATGGTACCGTCAAGACTTCTTTAAAAAGATGTTAGAATCAATAAAAGATGACCTCCTTGAAATAACAACCCAGATGTATATAGACGGCATGAACTCTGACAATCGAAAACATGGAATGATACTATGTGTACCTAACGAACTAAGGCCCACCAGACCAGAAGGTTTTAGACATCTGACACTGCTTAATGCTGACCTTAAATTGATGCCGCGAATCCTTGAGAACCGCATAAGCCCATGGCTTACATCTATACTCCATCCAATTCAGCACTGTGGGATATATGGTCATAGCATTTTTGAGACTATAGCCACTGTACGAGAGACGATCGCTTATACGGAATACATAAGAACGTCCATGTGTATATTATCTATTGACCTCAAAGAAGCATTCGACAATATAGCTCACGACTACCTCTTTCAGCTTTTAGAGTCCTAGAGTCCTACGGGTTTAGCAAGCACTTTCAGCGATACATCCGGCAAATGAATGGGACGCTACATCGTCAGTCTATATCAATGGCTACAGAACGGGGAAGTTTTCCATCAATTGTTCAGTGCGCCAAGGATGACCTCTAAGCTTGCAACTTATCGCGATATGCATGGGCCCTCTACTGTGTGCCCTTGAGTCCATCCTGATGGGGATCCGCGTTGGTAGGAATAGTCACAAGTCTGCCGTGATTGCATATGTGGATGATGAAACGTTACAATTGACGTCACCGAGTGAAATACCCAAACTACAAACCATACCGGACCAGTACGGAAAAGCAGGTGGTGCAAAGAACTATATCCAGAAATCGAAAGCCATGGCAGTGGGAATGTGGGACACAACAGTGAACATAATGGGGATACCGTACTATGAAAATCCTCGGCACCCACTTTACGAGAACGACCAGTCAATCGTCACTGAAGAGTTGGTCTGTGGTGACAGATGGGTTACGGGCGCAAGCACGCGAAGCCTACTACAGTAAGCTAGGTCTCAACAAACGAATCCACTTTGTCCACACCTATATGTTAGCCCGCGTGTGGTTCACCGCACAGATATTTCCGATGCCACCGACCTGTGAACGACAAATCAACACCGCGGTAACATGGTTCCTATGGGGAGAGAACATTTTCAGGTTACCACTCTCCATCATCCAACGGTGGAAGCTACAGGGTGGGCGGGACTTGATAAATGTCGGTGCGAAAAGTCGCGCATTATTACACTTCCGCTTACAAATACAAAGTACTGCCCCAGGAACTTTAACGGCGGATTGGTTTCGGAAGTGGAATCTTCAGGTACCGGGCCCCAACCCGCCCCAGATCCAACGGATACCAACTAACATTGATTACCTGCGCCAGTTCGTGATGGACGGCGCCTATATTACCCCACAACAGAAGAATGAAACGAGCAAAGCATATAAGCGTCGCATTTACGACACCATGGTTACACTCTAAAGAGAGACACCCGAACTCTTGCTTGCAACAATACTACGGACTAATATGAGACACATACCGGATGGTTGGCTATTACGCCCTGCTCTTAGCATATGCACCCCCCCCCCAAACGAAGACGAGCAGTGTTATGGATTCGTGCTAACTTTGTGGCGTCCCGTATGCAGCAGTGGCACACGCTGACTTGTCACGACTACTATGACTTTCTACGGAGAGCGAAACGGAAGCTACAACAAGCGACGCAGGGACACGAAAGAGTGGGAAACTACCTGCTTGTACTCACAGAGGTACCACCACCAGGGACTGCACACACCTGACCAAATGAGGTGCGCGGCATATTATGGAGCCACCTAATACGAAGTCAAGATACTAATACTTGATGTCACCGGAATGTATGAATATCCTTCCACAAATGTTTAGACACGTGTTTCGAATATGACACACATTGCTGTCCTCTCAGCGAGGCTACCTTTACTTGTTGACGTCGGTTGGTACACTAGCACGATGTAACTTTTGCATATGGATACTGGAATAAACGTACTTACAATTTAAAAAATCCCAGCTGGTGTCAGTGGATTTTTCATTGACATAAAATCCTTCCGATCGCACTATGGCCTTGGGGTCGTCTCAGCCTCTAACAGAAATGAGTCCCAGGAGTATTTCCTTGGGGTAAAGTCGGCTGGTGCGTAAGGCTGATAACCTACCACCATTCTGTGCCTTTGTCACGAAAGCTGGGAACCTTAACTTCCCGGAACCCTCTGGTCCACTGCATGCCTGTAACGGGACTGCTTTACCTTTTACGTACTGTGACTAGGCACATGACAATCTGTAGGCAGAACTTCATGTGCTACTCATATAACACATATATGACATAAATTTTGTAAGTCAGGCATTAAATATGGGATAACCTTCTAAATCTTTGCTCTTATATCCAACAAAATAAAAGTAAAACACGTCTATTAAAATAATAAATTTTTTACACTAAGAAAGAAAGCAAGAAAAACACGAAATACGGGTTCTGCTCGGAAGCTTTCTTGCACTAATGTGGCTTCTTTGATCCTTCCTCAACATATTCTTGTCTTCTTTCGGGAATACCAAACTCCTAGACAGCAAAGAGAATATGTTTTGCATGCTGATCTCTGTCAACACACAAGCGGAATTCCGTCTCGCCTTTCCTACCTCCCTTCCTTCACCTTCTATTCGCCAACTTTGTTTTAGTTGGGTTTTGATACCCGAGTACAGAACTTTGTTTGCGTGTGCGCAATAATAAATTTGTATCGGGAATACATTATCGCCGAGACCAATTAAGGAAGTCAAGTTCAAGCAGCGCGCTTGAACGTACCTGTTTTATTCTGGGAGCTCGCTTCCTCACTCTTGTTTAAAATGTAGCTGAAACCAAACATCGTAAAAGCAACGTACTTCATATCCACCTGTAAACAACATAAGTGTAGAACATAATATATGATATTGTGCATTTGAAAACGTAGCGAATTACTTATAAGAATTTTTCTAAACATTATTTCAATTGATCAGGAAATAAATATATTAAATTAACTGAAGATAACTAAGCTAACTTTCTGTATATAGATAATTGAATGACAGCTGTACAGTTCACAATAATTGTGTAAAATAATTTGACACCTTTATTAAAATCATTTACTAATTTTTTCCTTTAACAAAATATCTGGTTCCAATTAAAACTAGAATATAGAGAACAGCCAGATTTACCCTAATGTGCTGGTTGTATTTAATAACGTTCAAAAAATACCTTGCAGTAGAGTAATCATACAAATTAATTTCGAACAATTTGCCTATAAAAGTGGCGTAAGTTTTCAATTATTTGGATTACTGTATGTCTTTTTTTTATAACGACAAATCAAAATAGTCAAAAGGAAACTGAACTAATGAGTGGTAACTTAATAATGTACAGTGTTTACCTACAGTGTGTAATAAATGTGTATAATCAACTGTACATGCAATTAGTATGTTTATCAGACGTGAGCAAATTTCAATCCTTTTTCGCCATACAAGATGAAATGTAGTGTGTGCAAGTGTAGTGTCTACCCCGGGTACCCTGTTCCCTGTTAGTCCGTCCTCGGGCGGACACTACTTGTTATAGGGTTAATAACTCACTTCTTACTCCTAGGGTAGTGCTGCCACCATGTCAATACTCTTTTCCTATTATTGACAACTAAATTTCCGTATGATTTATCGGAACTTCAAGGATAATGTAGAGCCGTTCGAATAATTCACTTCAATTCTAAATTGTGTATTCTAAAATAATAATTCTAATAAATTATATGTCCACAATAGCAATTTAGTTAATATACAAATATGTTCAAATTAATAAATTTAAATAATTGTCTCGCCCCGTATATATGTACCTACTCGCGGGGTAATTTGGAATTTTGAACGCAATAAAATTAACTAAATAGTAACCAAACTTGCTCGGCTCAAAGTTTATAAAATTTCCAACCCAGTCAACACAACTCACCTTGTATACACAGAAGATGGCTGCAGTATAACCGCATCTCAGTCTCTGCTTTGCACCAGTTCGATATATTATGTACAATATAAAAGTTTCTTCAACGTGGAGGTACGTAGCAACCTGCAGCAATCAAGTCGGCGAGTAATTTTCAATTTGAGCTCTCGAGTTTCCGTAAAGCAGGTATATATAGAGGTGAACTGATGTATCGTGCATTCTGTAACATATGGTTGAAGTGTAACAAGCTGACAAATGGCTGAGCTCGGTCATTTTCCGCTGACTTCGCAAGAGTGCAGCTAGTGGCAAAGTTCCGGGTGAGTTTCATACAGCTAAATACATCATCTGTGTGGTAAACGAAACTCAAATTTGATATTCACTACACAAGTGTGTGGTTGTGATTGTGCTCATCATGCAACAGCCCATTTTGAGGGCTTTGTGTTGGTAACCGAGAGGGCTCCCTGATGGTGGCTCCTTGAAGCGCCAATCATGTTGGAGATTTGCTAACGTCTGATGAACACTTTTAGTGCATGTAATGTGGGTTAAACACATTAATTATACGTGGTATGCCTGATATTTACTACGCATTCCATGCAAATACGTAAGACCACGGCCCCAAACGTGGTAAATGACAGGTGACAACGCTACTGGCGTGCTGACTATAGGCAGTACGGATATTGGTTAGAGGGAAGGAATAACGGACAGTCTGTAATCAGTGGGAGAAATGTGGTAGATTGAAAATGTAAAATAAGAATTTTGCGACTGTCTACGATACGGACTGACGTACGTGATTGCATTGTTACTTAAATATACCTAGCAATTTTCATAAATGTAGTGTTGATATGTGACGTGCATATAACGGTCCGTGCCATGGAACAAGCTGTCAGTTACAAGATTGTAATCACTGAGACGTGGGTTCTGTCCCAGGCACTTCATTCTTGTATTTGTGGTGCAGAAAGCGCTTTGTTAGTTTGACTTATATTTTCTCTATCAATATTATTCCACCATTGTTCCCTGCTCATGCATTCATCTATTTCCGACTCTATATAAACATAGTAATTGCAACTTCGGTAAATAACTCACACAAAATATAATGAATTCCATAGGGTACAACATCATAATAAATAAGGGTCTAATAAGGATTTTCCTTTTACTTTGCTTTACTGTTTCAATTTTTAACTCTCTCTCTATCAATTTCATACTTCAAAAGCTTCTAAAGGCAAATAAACTTGTAAATAACAGAACAAAACTGTCTTTCCCACCAAGACAATTTTCTCCTTTTTGTAGACAGAAACTGTCAAATTGTGTGTTTCATTTCACACAATAAAAACTTCTAAGTATGGAAGGGAAATTTTACGAGCGAATTTTATATACGAACAGAAGAGCAATAAAGAAGGATCTATATAGTGAGACATTCTAAACGTGACGTCTTTCCCATCTTCAAGCACGTACCAGCATCTTTCAACAAGGTGGCGTACCTCACGTTTCGTAACATCACGCTGCAATAGTTTCATTTACAATTTCAAGAGAAGAGGATGGGAAGAGCAGATCATTGACTTCTCTTCTTTTTTTATCAATTCCTCATCTGTTTAGGTGTGTATGGAGAGGAGTTTCTGAAAGAACAATGTGCACATCTAAGTGATCTCGCTATAGCAGTTAGAAGGAAGACGAGTGGAGGGTGCAGCTACAACTAATAACAAATAACTATGATGCTCTGGAGCTCTGAATTATGTGTCGAAATAGATTTATGGCTTAGATGGTGATAATATAAACATTGCTGTTTCTGAGATGTAAAGTTTTGGGGTGGTAAAGTGTTGCCGAAATGCTGGAGGGAATCTGTTGCCAAAATGTACAGCTTTTTATAGGGAGAAGTCATGTTCCTCGAAAAGTTGATACTATTATACGGATATACTTGTACTTAAATTAAGAGAAAACCGTAATTTAGTACATAATAATAAGTCACATGCAGAAGGAAACCATAAGAAAGTCATTAAAAAAGGCGACTGTTATTAGACGCTTTAGTAAAATTGCAAAAAGTGACTATTAGCTTCGTCATGCCTTCTTGTCTGTCTGTCTGTCTGCTTCCATGAAAAAACTTGGCTACCATTGCACGCATTATCATGGAATTTTATATCTGTGGATTTTTCGAAAATCTGTCGTGAAAATCGATAAACTTTTCTCAGAATGAGAAATGTTTAAGGCATATTTCTAGAGAAAGTCGAAATAAAGTTTACGTTTATTAAATGTTCTCCGAAAATCATTCCGTTTATGAGATAATGTGGCAAAAATCGCTAGCGCAAGACCGGGCACGGATGCCAATATGATACGGCGCATGCGCTGTGCATGCCGGAACACGAAGGCAACAACACAGACACACAAACATAATATATAAAAAGTATTGCTTTAGTACTTCAGTTGCGGTAACGCGAAGGTTATCCAGTGCTAAATTATATATTTCGTGTCTTATAAGAAACAGAAATCTGTTCTGATGTCCAATGTTTTCATATTTCACTAATATTTGTTCTAAAAATTCCCACTGTATTTTGCGCGTGCCTGTATCTGCATCTCATTGGACGGTAAGTAAAATATTGAAAGTGGTTCAAATCCTAATCAAAAACCTATACGATCAGCATGATGGTGTAAGGATATTGAAAGTCTTCTCCAGTCTTCAACTTGTAACAAATACGTAAAGTTTTTCAACATTTTGTCTTTGTAATTCTTCTTGAAGACAGTAGAAACAATTGTCTACGAATCTAGGGGAAAATTTTCCTCTACTGTGCGGGACTTTGTACTATAAATTTGATGTGTGGTTGACCGTGCATCCTAGTTCAATGTGGAATAAGAAACCAACTAGATGTCACTTAGTATTATATTTATTTCTCCTTTATAAGTTGCTCTTTATAAGTTGCTCAACATGTTTCGGGCCACCTTGTGCCCA
>Ga0123355_10017161_pt1 | contig 11431 bp, 9 predicted proteins | sample TergutEmb28metaG_3_FD_89872 | JGI IMG/M metagenome (GOLD analysis project Ga0123355, IMG submission 89872) | Embiratermes neotenicus P1 segment gut microbial communities from Petit-Saut dam, French Guiana - Emb289 P1 | ecosystem: Host-associated > Arthropoda: Insects > Digestive system > Gut ...
AACCCCCTGCATCGGCGGACCCGGCGATCGCCGCATCGGCCTCGCCCTCCGGGCTCGCCCTCGCGACGACCGCCGGTCAACCCCTAGACTTCACGAGGTGCGACCTATGTCCCGAGACATGAGGGACATATCAACTGAGACATATGTCGTGAGACCAGACACCCCCCTCTCCGTTTTGTGATGTCTCGGGACATATGTCTCACATGACTGCCCCCTCGGAGCGCGGTGCGAGCATGTACTTCTCCGCTCGCAGCCACGCTTGGTCTGCGTCGAGGCGCTCGTCCTCCCAACTCTGCGCGCACACCTCGATCCGGTCCCGCCAAGACCCGACGATGGCTTGGTGAACGTCCCACAGGAAGAACCGCTCGAGGTCCGTCCTGCCGAGCCAGACGGAGATGGATCCACCGCGCCTTTGTGCCGGGTTGGCCCAAAGCCACAGACCAACTGCACCGCTCATGACCGGCCACGTCTTACCGAGGTCCAAACCGGTCCGGGCGATCTCGGCCAGCTCGTCGTCCGTGTTGGCTCGGAAGTCCGTGAAGCTCACGATTACCGGCGACCGGGTTTCGTTTTGAGGCCCGGGCAGCCAATCGGTGCTGATGAGGCCGCTATGTGGCGTGATCGGGGGCTGTCCCTCAGGCATGGGATTTGGGGAATCGGTCATGTTCCTGCTCCTGGTCGCCGTGGTCAGGGAATGGCGGGAACCGGCGTCTCTTTGTCAAGCGATGCCACGGCCGATGCATCGAATTCCGTGGTGACCGGGTGGGCCGGCAGGAACACAAACGCGAGCAGCGCTCCCACGAGCGCGACGGCGCCGGACACCAGGTCGCCGGCGTGGAAGCCGTGGAAGAAAGCGTCGGAGACGCCGCCGCGCAGCGTCTGCAGGACCTGCGGGTGGCCGCTCGCGATCTTCGTGGCGGCGCCGAGCGCCTCCCCGACCGACGACCTCGCGGCGTCCAAGGCCGAGCCGGGCATCACGCCTCCGAGGTTGGTGGTGAGCCGCGCGCTGTACAGCGATGTGTAGACGCTGCCGATGATCGCCACGCCGAGCGTGGCGCCCAGCAGGCGGGTGGCGTCGTTCATCGCCGAGCCCACACCGGCTTTGGCCTTCGGGACGACGCCCATGATCGCCTCGGTGGCGGGGGCGCTCGTCAGCCCCATGCCGGTTCCCAGCACGATCATCTGCGCAGCGATTTCCACATAGTCGGTGCCGTTCCCGGTGTCCGTCACCCAGAAGTAGAAGCCGGCCGTCAGCAGCATGCCGAGGCCGACGATCAGCTTTGTGCCGACCTTCACCGCGAGCTTTGAACCGAGTACCGAGGAGATGGCGACGAAGGTGGCAACCGGCAGCAGTCGCACACCGGTCGCGAGCGGGCCCCAGCCCTTCAGGAACTGGAAGTACTGAACGACCAGGAAGATGAACCCGGACAGCGCGAAGAATGAGATCGCGACGGACATGCTCGCCGCCGTGAAGCGCATGTTCGAGAACAGGCGGACGTCGAGCATCGGCTGCTCGGCGCGGGCCTCCCACGACGCGAACCCAACTGCCAGCAGAGTCGCCATGGCGAAGCTGATCAGCGTCCGGGCGCTCCCCCATCCGTGGGTCGGGGCCTCGATGATCGTGAAGACCAGGAGCGTGACCATCGCCGTTGACAGGGCGAAGCCCGGCACGTCCAGCCGCGGTGCTCGGGGGTCCCGTGACGTCGGTGCGTAACGACCCACCGCGAGTGCAGCGGCTCCAGCGACCGGCACCATCGCGAAGAAGATGCTGCGCCAGTCGAAGACTTCGAGTAGGGCTCCGCCGACGATCGGGCCGAGCGCGATCGCCATGCCGGTGACCGCGCCCCACAGGCCGATCGCCAACGCGCGCTCGTTCCGCGAGGTGAACACGTTGGTCAGCACCGACAGGGTCGCCGGAAACACCATCGCGGCGCCGACACCCATGACGGCGCGGGCGCCGATCAGCGCGCCGGCGCTGGGCATCAGCCCACCGACGAGGCTGGCGAGCCCGAACACCGCCAGGCCGGCGAGGAGCATTCCCTTGCGGCCGAACCGGTCAGAAAGGCTGCCGAACGCGAGCACGGAGCCGGCGAACAGCAGGCTGAAGGCGTCGACCACCCACTGAAGCTGGGTGTTCGACGCGTGCAGCTGCCGCACAAGCGACGGCAGTGCGACATTGACGATCGTCGTGTCGAGGTTGACGAGAAAGGCCGCCAACAGGAGCGACGCCATGATCAGCGGACCACGGCTCTTTGCTTTTCCAGCCATTTTTTCTCCTTGGAGCTTCCGGACGGGTTGGGTCACGAGACACAGAGACACGCCCGGCGCGGCTAACGTCTCCTGTCTGATCTCGTGATCGTGTGGACGCTGTCCACATTACCACACTTGTGGACGCTGTCCACTAAACTCGTTTCCGTGCCCACAGCAGACCCGACACCCCCCGGCCTCAGAGGCCCCCGCCCCCGAGGCTCGGTCAGAGCGGGGATGGTCGAGGCCGGCGTGACGCTCGCGCGCGCAGGCGGGCCCGATGCCGTCGTGTTGCGTGAGGTCACACGCGCGGTCGGCGTCGTCCCGAACGCCGCCTACCGCCACTTCGCAGACCGCGACGCGCTGCTATCAGCCGTCCGCGAGGTGGCGATCGCAAAACTGGCCGAGCGGATGGCAGCCGGGATGGACCTTGTCCGCGAGGGCCCGCACACACCGGCGGGCGCAATCAAGCGCCTGCGAGCTGTCGGCGAGGCCTACCTGGCGTTCGCCCGGGATGAGCCCGGACTGTTCGACACTGCGTTCACGACCACCAGCCACCAGGTCTCGCAGGCCGGCGATACGCCGACCCCGTTCGGCCACCTGCAACGCGCGCTCAACGACCTGGTGCACGCCGGCGTGCTCGCGCCACAGCGGCGCGAGGACGTCGAGCATGCGATCTGGGCCACCGTCCACGGCACGGCTGTACTGCTGCGCGGACCGCTCAGCTCACTCCCCCAAGAGCTGAAGCGCATCCTCGAGGAGCGGTCGTTGGAGTTCATCGGCGCTGCCGTCGACCCTGATTCCGCTCAGAACGCCTCGTAGTTCCCGCTGACCGTGAGCTGGCTCGCGTTCTGCGTCGCCGGGTGCAACGATCCGCGCAACGCGACCGCGAACTGGCTCAGGAGGCAAGCATGACCGGCGAGACCGAAGAGCATGAACGGCTGGAGGCGGCGAGAGCCGGCCGGGTTCCCTGGAAGGCGTGGGGGCCATATGTATCAGAGCGGCAGTGGGGCACCGTTCGCGAGGACTACAGCGAGAACGGCGACGCCTGGAACTACCTCACTCACGACCAGGCGCGCTCTCGCGCCTACCGATGGGGTGAGGACGGGATTGCCGGAATCTGCGATGACCGCCAGCGGCTGTGCCTGGCGCTGGCGCTGTGGAACGGCGCTGACCCGATCCTCAAGGAGCGGATGTTCGGTCTGAACAACAGCGAGGGAAACCACGGCGAGGACGTCAAGGAGTACTGGTTCTACCTGGACAGCAGCCCAACCCACTCCTACCTGAAGTGTCAATACAAATACCCGCAGCGCGCGTTTCCCTACCAGGACCTGGTGTCAACGAATGCGCGCCGCGGCAAGCAGGAGATGGAGTACGAGCTGCTGGACACCGGGATCTTCGACGAGGACCGCTACTTCGACGTGATCGTGGAGTACGCCAAGGCCGCCCATGACGACATCCTGATGCTCGTCACCGTGCATAACCGCGGCCCTGAGGCGGCGACTCTGCATCTGCTGCCGACGCTTTGGTTCCGCAACACTTGGTCCTGGGGTGAGGGCGCCCGGAAGCCAAGCCTCACAGCCGTCGAAGGCGGCGCCGCGCATGCCGCCGCTCGCGCGTCTCACCCTGAACTCGGCGACTGGCTGCTGAGCGCCGATGCCTCAGCGGAGCTGTTGTTCTGTGAGAACGAGACCAACAACCAGCGGTTGTTCGGGACGCCGAATGCCTCGCCGTATGTGAAGGACGGGATCAATGACTTCGTCGTCGGGGGCGTCAAGGACGCGGTTAACCCGGGCCGCACCGGGACCAAGGTGGCCGCGCACCACGTGCTCGATATCGCCCCGGGCGACAGCGCGTCGATCCGGCTGCGTCTGACGGCGACCGACGGCGAGGCAGCTGGATCGTCTGCGGCCGAGCCGCTTGGTGCCGGGTTTGCGAGCGTGATCGCCGCTCGCCAGGCTGAGGCCGATCGGTTCTACGCGGACGTGATCCCGCCTGCGCTCGACGACGATCGTGCGCTGGTCATGCGCCAGGCGTTGGCGGGGCTGCTGTGGGGCAAGCAGTACTACGAATACGACGTTCACCAATGGCTGCGCGAGCACGGCATCCACCCGTGGGATCCGGACGCCCCCGCGAGCCCGATGCGCAACGTGCCGTGGTTCCATATGGCCGCTGGCGACGTCCTCTCGATGCCCGACAAGTGGGAGTACCCGTGGTTTGCGGCCTGGGACCTGGCGTTTCACACCGCGCCGCTGTCAATGGTCGACGTGGACTTCGCGAAGGAGCAGATCGAACTGCTTCTGCGAACCCGTTACATGCACCCCAACGGCCAGATCCCGGCCTACGAGTGGAACTTCAGCGACGTCAACCCGCCGGTGACCGCGTGGGCGGCGCTGTTCGTGTACGAGCGCGAGGCCGAAATTCGCGGCGAGGGCGACCGCGAGTTCCTCGCGCGCGTGTTCAACCGGCTGCTGTCGAACTTCGCGTGGTGGGTCAACCGCAAGGACCCGGACGACCGCAACCTTTTTCAGGGCGGATTTCTCGGCCTCGACAACATCGGGATCTTCGATCGGTCGGCACCGCTGCCGGGGGGCGGCACACTCGAACAGGCCGACGGCACCGCGTGGATGGCGCTCTACTGCCAGTGGATGCTGCAGATCGCCGCCGAGCTTGCCAAGGGCGATCTTGTTTACCTCGACATGGTGTCGAAGTTCATCGCTCATTTCGGCTGGATCGCGGTCGCGATGAGCCCGCCAGAGGGTGACGCGACACTGTGGGACGAGCAGGACGGCTTCTACTACGACGTCATGAGGATGCCCGACGGCACGACCTTCCCGCTCAAGGTCCGTTCGCTCGTCGGGCTGATGCCGATGTGCGCGGCGACCGTGTTCGATGGTGAGCTGATCGACCGTCACCCGGAGATGTTCGCTGAGATCGTCTCGTTCCTGGATCGTTTCGCCGATTCGAGTGCGGCGCTTGCCAACCTCCCCGAGCAGAACCCGGAAGGCCGCCGGATCCTGTCGCTCGTCAACGAGTCCCGCCTACGACGCATCCTCTCGGCGATGCTCGACGAGGACGAGTTCCTCAGCCCGCATGGGATCCGCGCGATCTCACGTCGCCACCTCGATCAACCGGTCGAGTTCGACTGGGGCGGGCAGCACCACGAGGTCCGTTACCTCCCGGCCGAGTCGGACAGCGGGATGTTCGGAGGCAACTCCAACTGGCGCGGACCCGTGTGGTTCCCGATGAATCTCGTGATCCTTCGCGGCCTGCTGCAACTGCACCGCTACTACGGCGACGGGCTCAAGGTCGAGTGTCCGACCGGCTCAGGAAACGAGATGACCCTGGAGGACGTCGCCACCGAGTTGAGCGCGCGGCTGACGACGATCTTCACCGAGGATGACGACGGACGGCGGCCGGTCTTCGGGGGCTCCGAGAAGTTCCAGACCGACCCGCACTGGCACGACCTGCTGCTGTTCTACGAGTACTTCCACGGCGACAACGGCGCCGGCATCGGCGCCAGTCACCAGACCGGCTGGAGCGGAACCGTGGCGCTGCTGCCGCTCGTGGCCGGCGTCCTCGGTGAAGCGGTCGCTCCGCTCGCCGAGTGATCGGTAGATTTGGCGGATGGTGACCCGCGTAAAGGTCAGTCTGCGGCGACAGAGGAGTGTCTCGGCAGCCCTGCTGATCGCCGCTGTCCTGATCAGCGCCTTGGCGCTCGCGGCCTGCGGCGGCAGCAGCAAACCGGGCTACTGCTCAAAGGTCCAGGACCTCAAGCACTCGGTGACCGACCTTGCGGACATCAAGGTGGTCCAGGGCGGAGCAAACTCGGTGAGGGACGCGTTCGAGAAGGTCAAGACCAACGCCGACGCCGTAATCACCGCGCTCAAGTCGGACTTCCCAAATGAGACGAGCGCGTTGTCGAGCTCGCTCGGGACCCTGAGCAGGTCGGTGAACCAGCTGTCGAGCGCGCCGCTGACGGCGGCGACGGCGATCCCGGGGGAGGTTTCGGCCACGGCGACGGCGGTCGAGAAGCTGGTCGAGTCCACGCAGTCCAAGTGCAGTTGAGGAGCGGTACCGTACGAGCTGCCGCCGGGTGCACGCACCCCTATGAGCGAACCCGGGGCTCAGCTGCCCTAGGTTCAGCATCTCGGTCTGATGTGACTTGCCGATGCGCAGCGCAAATCCAATTGTTAGGAGGCTCTGGTGAGCGATCTGATTGCGATTGCCTATCCCGATAAAGAGACGGCGGAATCGGTGCGACAGCGGTTGTTCCAGCTGACGGTCGAGCGCTCAATCGAGCTCGAGGACGCGGTCATCGTCGACCGCGAGGCCGACGGCAAGGTGAAGCTTCACCAGGTCCACCGTCCGGCCGCGGCCGGTGCCGCAGGCGGCGCGTTGTGGGGTGGCCTGATCGGCCTGCTGTTCCTGGCGCCCCTGCTCGGAATGGCCGTCGGCGCCGCCGCCGGGGCCACCTCGGGCGCGTTCATGGATGTCGGCGTCAGTAACGACTTCATGAAACAACTCGGCGAGAAGCTCCCCAACGGTGGGGCCGCACTGATCGTCCTGGTGAGCAAGGTCACACCGGACAAGGTGCTGCCCGAGATCAGCCAGTACGGCGGCGAGGTGATCCAGACGTCGCTCGACGATGAGTCCGAGACGCGGCTGCGTGAGGTACTCGAACACCGAGTGGCCTCGGCCTCCTGAGGCCCAGCTGCGCTCTATTCTGCTTCGCCGCGAGTCGAGCCTGCTGCCGGGACTGTGGCGGGTGCCGGAACTGTGGCGTGTGAGCCACGGCGGGCGCCCCAGCCGATCAGCGCGACCGTGATGGCCGCGGTGACGATTCCGAACGCCAGCGTGCCCGTCTGCTCGATTATCGGCACCGAGAAGGCGGTGATGAGCCCACCGCCCAACAGTGGCTCGTAGGTGAGTTGCTTGTAGCCGTAGGCGTTGGCGGTGTCGGTGAGCCGGTCCGGGTCGGCCATGTCGGCCAGCACGAATCCCGTGGCGACGTTGCCCTGGGACTGGCCGTAGTCGGCCAGGGCGTGCTCGAACCAATCGCGCCGGTGGATGCGGGGACCGAGGTAGAGCGTGGCCAGCACGCTCCAGGCCACGGAGACGACTGTCAGGATGATCAGCACGGGGACGTTGTCGCCGAGGGTGGCCAGCGACATCGTGCCTATCGCACAGGCAATCAGCATGTCCAGGCACAGCGCCGAGATGCCGCTCACTGAGCGCTTCTCGATGTAGTGGTCCAGCCCGAGTCGGGTGGCCAGGGCCTGGATGAGGAAACCGCCGATGACGGTGAACGGGAACAGCGGGAAGTCGTCGAAGACGCTCGACCCGAAGGCGCCGAAGATGGCTCGCAGCGCCTGCAGGATGGCGATCGCCAGGCCGATCGCCAGGCCGATCGCCATGAAGGCCACGGTGACCGGAGGCATGCCGCGGTTGGTCTCGTCCTCGGGCTGTTGTTCGTCGGCGGGGGCGATGTGAGCGTCCGCCAGGTCGAGGGCCTCGTCCCGGCTCGGGGGCGTCTGCCGAGCCACCGGGATGCGAGGGTTGCCGATCGCGTAGCGCACGATCAGCGAACCGCCCACGATGCCCGTCACCATACTGATCGTGGCCAGGCCCAGGCCCAGGGCCACCAGCTCGGGTGCGCCACCATTGGTCAGGAGCGGGCCCATACCGGCGATGGTCCCGTGTCCGCCGGCGAAGGACATCTCGATGATCGATCCGGCCAGCTTGCTCAGCCCGAACAACGGGTTCAGGACAAGCACCACCAGCAGGGATCCGAGTGCGAACTGTCCGAACGAGAGGGTGGCGCCCATGATCACGTGAGGGGCCGACGCATTCCAGATCTCCCCCACACGGGGCAGCCGCTTACCCAGCATGACGGCGCCGAAGACCACGTTGATCAGGAGGCCGGGCAGCACAGCCCACACCGACAGGACCCGCTCGGGAATCAGACCCTGGCTGTCGGTCCAGGAGCCCAGAGCCTGCGGGCCGACGAGCAGGATCACGAAGCCGGCGATGACCGCGGTGGGGATGAACAGCGCGGACAGTACCCGGACGCTTCGCCGGACCACCGAGGACACCAGCAGCATGACCGAGATGACAACGAGCGACAGCCCGACCCACTCCGCGTTGCTGTACGTGTGACTCATGACGGCCGCCGGACCCGGACTTGCGAGGACTGAGGCGCGAGCCACGACTCAGTGGCCACACGACTTGCGGTGTACTCGGCGCTCAGCGCCGATCTGTCATGCGAGGTGCGTGCACTTTCGTGCCTGGAGGCGTGCCCGCGAGCGGTAGCCATTCCGTCGAACCATACGTCTTACTACTGGCGCGGGCCACATTGAAGCCGGACTGGTGGTAGTCACACCACTCCTCACTTCGTGTGGGTAGGCAGCACGGCGGTGGACCGGGACGGCCGCCTTATCTTTACCGTCCTCACGCCAGCGGCTGCAAGCCCGGTTCTCGTCTCGGGACCAACATGACTGGCCGCCGCACCAACCCGATCGGAGGAGATGTGAACGTAATCATCGCCAGTGTCCCGTCGCGCGACGCTGGCCTCAGAGCGATGGATCGCCTCGAGTCCGCCGTGACGGACGGGGTCATCAGCGTTGACGACGTGGCGTTGGTCTACAAGACTGACACAGGCAGGGTGAAGATCCAGCAGACCGGCGACGCGACCGGGGGCAGAGGGGCTCTCAAGGGCGGCGCGCTCGGCGTTCTGGTGGGCTTGTTCTCGGCTCCGCTGGTCCCGGCGGTCGCTGTTGGCGCAGGACTGGGTGCGCTCGTCGGCAGGGCGCGGAACCGCGGCATCTCCGACAGGCTGATCAAGCAAGCTGGGCAAGCGATCCAGAGCGCCAAGGCTGTCGTCTTCGTCCTCGCCGACACAGCTTCGACCATCGCCATCATGCTGATGATCGAGGATGCCATTGCCGAGGGAGCCACCGTCGAGTACGAGGTGCTGCCCGCCGAGGCCCAGGACTTCCTCCGTGAAGCAATCGAACTCAGCAGTGCGGCGTAGCCGCGCAAGAATGCAACGCAGGCGGGTGTGGACACCAAACGCGGCTCCTTCCCTCTGATCGAGACGTACCCTTATGTAAATGAGCGCCTCGGCAGCTCTCGGCAGAGTCGAAGTTCGCCCGCCGATCCGGGTGGTGATCGCGGATGACGCTTATCTGGTTCGGGTGACGCTGAAGCATCTGCTCGACGGGGTCGAGACGATCGTCGTGGTCGGTGAATGTGATGATCCCAAGGCCGTGCCCCGAGTGCTCGACGAGACTGGCGCCGATCTGCTGATCGCCGATATACGGATGCCGCCGGCGGGCGACGACGCGGGCATCAGGCTGGCCGTGAAGCTCAGACAGACACATCCCGCTCTGGGCGTGATCATTCTCAGCACCTACGCCGAGGTGGCTTACGCGTTGAAGTTGTTCGAGAGCGGCTGCGATAGCCGAGGCTATCTGCTGAAGGATCGGATCCGGGATCGCGAGCAGCTCCTCGACGCCGTCACCCTCGTCGCCGACGGCGGGACAGTGATCGACCCGAAGATAGTCGAGGAGCTCGTTTCCTCCCGGAGCAGCCCACGACGGTCGAGCCTGGAAGAGTTGACGCCACGCGAGTTGGAGACGCTGGCGCTGGTCGCCGAGGGGCGTAGCAACGCGGCGATCGCCGACGCATTGGTTCTCACCAAACGCGCGGTGGAGAAGCATGTCAACTCGATCTTCGCGAAGTTGCAACTGGGTGACTCCGATCAGGTCAGCCCACGGGTGAAGGCGGTCCTCGTATATCTCGCTGATCGCGACGCCGACGGGATCTCCTCGACGGTTTAGCTCCCGGCCCGCAGTGGAAGGGGTAGCCGCGCGCCGCCAAGCCCTTCGTTCCGGTTCCCACCCATCGTCGGTGACGCGCCGTCACCAATAAGCGACGAAGGAGCAGAAACCTGGTGCCTTCGGCCGGAGACTGGGATGATGGGGCGCCTGTAGCATGCTGAGAGCACGATTCTTCCTGTTCTAGGCCTCGGGTCGTTCGCGGAGACGGTGCAAAAGACCGGGATTTCTGGCGTGGCAGAAACGGATCACCACGGGCGGGCTGACGCGCACGGCGCGCGCCCGTTGCCTGGCGAGCTGAGACGCCGCCCAAGGGCCGAGCGGGCGCCCGTACGACCGGAGCCCTGGCGTACGGCGTTGGCGCGACTGGAGCAGAATGCGACGGGCGTGGTTGTGTTCGTCGTCGCGATCGGGGTCGTCGCGGCGGTGGTGCTTCCGCTCGAGTCCGGGCAGCTTCGTTATCCGGTGTGGTTCGCTGCGCAACGCGCCGCTGCGATCCTCGGGCCGACGCTGGCGGGGCTGTATTGGCGGCGCCATCGCCCGGAGAGTCGGTTTGGCACGATGCTGGTCGTACTGGGGCTGTTGGCAGTTCCGTTCGTGCTCCAGGCCGTGAGGTCGCCGTGGGCTTATTTCATCGGCCAGACGGCCGACACGCTGCAAGCGCTCGCAATATTCGTGGTCATTCTCACGTTCCCGACCGGGCGGATCGTGAGCCGAGCGGAGCGGACGATTCTGCTCGGCGTCGTGATCGCCTACGCGATGTGGTGCTTGTTGTCCTGGCTGTTCACCCCGCAAGTCGTGGGCTCGCCGCTCGCCGTTTGCAAGGCCGCATGTCCACCGAACCCGCTCTACGTGGCGTCGCATCCGGAGTTCGTGCGGACCTGGCTGCAGCCGGCCAACGCGGTCGCGGTCGCGGTCGCCGTGGCCGCCGCGCTTCTGATCTGCGTGCGCCTGGCACGTGCGGACGGGCCGCGCAGACGCGCGCTGGCGATCGGGTCGGCGGTCGCGCTCGCCTTTCTCATCGCGTTCGCGACGAAACTGCTCAACTTCGGGCCCGTGCAAAGCAGGATCGTTACAGACTCGGCCTGGTTGCAGTGGGGTCTGGTCATCACCCGTACGGCCCTTCCACTCGGGTACGTCGCTGCACTGATCGACGCTCAGTTGTATGCCGGCCGCGTCGTCGGGGGGGTCCTCGACCGCGCGCTCGACAGCTCGCGGGCCGAGGAGATCACCGGGTCCTTGCCCGCCGCGATCGGCGAGCCAAACCTCAGGTTCGGGTTCTGGGTGCCCGGTCGGGGCTGGACCCGCCCAGACGGCGAGCCCTTCGAGTCGCCGACGCCGGAGTC
>Ga0123355_10017162_pt1 | contig 11431 bp, 16 predicted proteins | sample TergutEmb28metaG_3_FD_89872 | JGI IMG/M metagenome (GOLD analysis project Ga0123355, IMG submission 89872) | Embiratermes neotenicus P1 segment gut microbial communities from Petit-Saut dam, French Guiana - Emb289 P1 | ecosystem: Host-associated > Arthropoda: Insects > Digestive system > Gut ...
AAATTTGCGTGAAATCACGTAATCTTTCGCCGAAACTGCGAGGTCACAAAATCCTCAACGTACCTTATGTACGCCTGCGGTTTTGAGCCTCTTGTTTCGACAAAATCTCACGCAATTTGACGCAAATTTAAAAGGAGGGGAAATTATATGAATAACCAAATTTTGCAAGACGTTTACGACGTAATCGTTGACCGCCGCTTGAATCCGAAAGAGGGTTCGTACACTAATTATTTGTTCGACAAAGGGTTGGACAAGATGCTCAAAAAGGTTGGCGAAGAGGCGAGCGAGATTATTATCGGCGCGAAAAACGGCGACAAAGCGAACGTGCAATACGAGGTTGCGGATTTGCTGTATCATTTGTCGGTCGTGCTTGTCGAGCAAGGACTTACGTGGGACGATGTGTTCGGCGAGTTGGCGGCGAGGTATAAGTAGGGGAGGAGCGAGAGATGAAAAAGATAGTTGTATTTTTAGTCGTTATTTCGATTGCAATAGTTGCAGTTGGCTGCTTTAATTACTCAAATCAAGGCAACAATGCGGGTTTCGAGGCTTTTGATGGAACGGTGATAAACCCGGAAGTTTTTCGAACAGGAGCGACAAGAGCGGAAGTGCTTAGTGAAATAAGAATCCTCCCCACCGATACGCAGGCAATCTATTATACGGTTGCGTGGTTTGATGGTAACGGTGTTTTGGAATTGGCTGCGGAAGCTGCTGTTTTGGGAGTAACCGAATGGACTGTCTTCTACCAATCCGAGGATAAGGTATTTATCACCGAATGGCGAGATGGCATTGAATTTCATAGGAATATGCAACCTATGGACATCATTGGTATGTTTGGGTTTAATATATACTTTTTACCGTCTACGCACGAGAGAAATCACCCTGTTTTTGCCAATGCTGTTCACGGGCGCCATTTTGTAAATGCACACACATTGGAAGATAACTCCAAATTATATTTTAAATTTTGGAGAGGAAATGTCGGACCAACGGTGTTGGACGGAGTGTATCGGCAAATCAACGATGAATTTATTAGAATATTTTAAAGGAGGTAATAAAAATGGTAAAAGGAATTGAACATTTGGCGATATTTTCGAGCGATACCGCCGCGCTGAAAGATTGGTATATGGAAATGTTCGGCTTCACGCAAGTGTACGACAACGGCAAAGGAACTTATTTCCTCAAGGCGCAGGACGGCGGAATGCTGGAATTCGTCACCGCTGACGAAGAATCGCCGAAGTCAGGCGCGAAACTTTCCGGAATTCGGCACATTGCGATTGCGGTAAGCGATTTCGAGGGAATGGTTGCGAAGTTGAGGTTGGCGAACGTTGAAGTTGTGTCCGAACCTGCTGAGTCGAAAGGGATTAAAACGTTCTTTTTTCGGGACGTTGACGGAAATGTGCTGCATTTGATTGACCGTCCGAACCCGCTGTAGGGGAAAAGAGGGTTTCACGAGTTGCGAAGCCGCAAAGGCGCGACGTCCACGTCGCGCCTTATTGGGAGTGTGTTTAAGCTAAAACGGATTGTACCTTGCCATCAACCCTGCAAAAATGATAATAAAAGTTAAAAAAGAAGCAGGAAACGCTATGATTCCCATAATAATAGTGTCTATAAAAATGCTTATGCCTTTTTGTTTCATAATTTTGCCTATGAAAACATTTATAAGCGCAGAGACTATAAACGGAGGCACAATAAACAAAACCCAAAACCAAAAATGAGAGTCCGGCAAACCAAAAACTTCAGACACTATAGCAAAACCATGAGATATTCCCAAAAGTATTCCTATTACAATAATCTTCCCCACTCGAATTATCATTTTTTCCATAATCACTTCTCCTTTTTAGTAAATCCGTTTCTATCCATACGGCCTAACAAAATTATCGCGTTTCTATATTCTTCCTCCGAAAGCCTTTGTCTTACAACTCTGTAAACGCCGCTCGGCATACTTTCCACCACCCAAAGTCCGTAATCACGATAATGAGTTAATAACGCCCCTGTTATATCGTGCATATTTGAACTTTCAAAACCGTCACCTATTATCCTACCTTGAATGTTGTTCAGCAAATCTACCACTTCGTCTGCTCTTGCAAGTGTGGGATATATAGCGGTCGCTGCATCATGCGGAAGTTTTGGGTCATCTTCGTGCGCATCTCCTATCCGTCTCGCAAAGTCAGCACCAAATCGTTGAGTAATTGCGGCTTGCCACAGCGCGTGCCTAAAGGCGTTGACTTGCGAGCCTTCAAAAAATTCATTCTCTTGCAATCCAAGCCCGCGCGCAAATCTAACTGAATTTGTTGTGATATTGGTGCCACCCTCTGCAAGTTGAAGTTCTCCAGTTCTCCAAGCCGCCCAAGGATGTGTTGCCGCGGCCATTATGTGCCTTGTCCGAACTTCCGGATGATACGGAAGCGCAAGCGTATTCAATGCGGGGTCTAAGTAATGTTGCAAGCTTGGCGGTGGCAATGTTCTATTTGCTTGTTGCGACCTCAGTGTTTCCTCCCACGACACACTGCAAGGGATAAATTGCTCTGGTCTTTCCGGCCCTCTTGACAATATTTCGTTTATTCGTGTTGCTACCCGCGCTCCCAGATTCCCCCCCGTATTCTCCACCGGATTCGTCATAGTTATCGGGAATCCGTTCATTCCGCGAAACCGCGTAGTGTACGCCGCTTTCGCTCGTTCGTAAGGCGTTGCGTTCGGCGGCGCTAACGCGCAATGCGGCGAAGCCGCAAAAGCGCGACGTGGACGTCGCGCCTTATTGGGGGGAGATTAAACTCTGTTAATGTCACCTTTGTTGTCATTCCATGCTCCGGATGAAATAAATTCAGGGTATTCCTGACTTAAAACTAAATGGTGATAAAAAATAAAACTGATTTCATCGCTATCGCCAACCACTCTTGTCGTAAATCTTCTCCGCGTCATTCGGCCAATCCTGTAAAAATCAGCGAAATATTCGCCGTTTTCGTTGAAAATGATGATGTTGAGGTGCATCCAATGATTAGAGCCAACCCCTTCAGCAAATTCGCTAAATTCATATACCCCCACCCAAGAAGACAAATCAACATAGTTATCTTCCGTAGCTTGAAACAAACATCCTACCAACATAGCAACGGCAAAAATCAGACAAAATAACCTTTTCACGTAATCATTCCTTTCTGTAGAAATATGTGTCTCTACGACGTATAACGCTTTGCACTGCATCGCCTTTAGTTATCCTTCCTGTGCCGCTTACATCCAGTCCATAATTCTCTCTATAAAATTGACCGAACGTTATTGTGCTACCTTCAATATCAGGAAAAATTCGTTCATTAGAATTTCTAATTCCGATTACTGCATTATCATCCCAGTTTATTGCACCCGGAAGCAATACAGCCATATAAAAACTATTCAATGAATGCATTCGTCCGTCAGCGCGAGGTCTTAATCCCCTGTCTCGTAAATGTTTTCAACATTAAACCTCCAAATAATGTCATATATTCTAATGATGTTAAAAACCATCCACCGTTAGAACCATATACAAATATCTCAACTCCAACGCCCGTGTTCGATATCGTTCGTAATAAATCCTTGCATTACGCGTATGCCTTATAGTGCCACTACCCCTGGAACGTTGATAATATGTATGATACCTTAGCTCTTCATGGTCTTTCATCGCTCTTCTCCAAGATTGTTGCGATTCAAGGAGCCAATGTACGCCATCGTCCCTCAACACCTCTGCCAATAATTCGAAATACCTCTCCATTTCATCGCGCCACATATCTCCATGTGTGCCCAACGCGATAACCATTCCCTGCGTTGTAGAGCCGTCAGATGTTAGCATAGTTTCTAAAAGCGAAATATCAATAGAGTGACGTTCAGTGTCAAATATCCGATTATCCCACAAAATTTGCTGAAGCAACTCGTTCTCTGCTTGAAGTTCAGAGATAATTGCGGTGTAATCAGTTGTAGGTTCAGTTTCTGCTGACTGACAACCAACCAATCCTGCTAAAATCGCCAACAACAAAACTATCAAAACTTTTTTCATCTTACTTCCCCCTTATTATTATCGTCTCTCATAATAGCCAAATAAGAACATATCAATTTCGTCAAGCCTTCTTAAGATATGCCCGGCATAAGCGCGGCTTCCCATATAGTATGCAAATGCAGCCCTTGTAGCTTGTTCGCTAAAATCTCCAGCTAAAAGGAAATTACGCATAGCTTCACCATCAGTGCCAACCTCGTTTTCGTCCCAAATAAATTCACCAAAATTAAAAGTCCAACTCAGCATAGCATCAAACTGTTGTTGCATTAGCGAGATGTTGTTTTCTATGAGAAATGGTATAAAACTGGTGTAAGCCTGCGTTTGCATATCGTCTACAAAAGCTTGTTCGGCTTGCTCAAGTGTCCACGTTATGCTGGGATTGTTTCTTTGTCCGCTATAGTTATGAAGTTTATGTCCCCAACCGATGGTCCAATCTCCGGTTCCCGGAACTGCATCATATGAGGTCAAAAAGAGTTGTTCATAATTTCTTATAAAAGCATCAACTTGATAACTTGGAGCAAAATGCACCCCTGCGTTTCTCATAAGTGTTGTTGTTGGGTGATAAATTCCTACGAAATCTGTTGCTGCCCAACCTGTGGTGCCGCGAAATTCCACTTCATCCCAATAACGTCCGCCATAATACCTTCTCTCGCCTGTGAAACGAACCGGATAACCTCTTCGCAAATAATCTATTCGCGCTCCACCAGGTGCGGAGCGGAAAACCACGCCTGTTTCCGAAGTTATATAGCGTCTGTTCGATGCAGGAGTCGGCGCATATGCACTTCCCATCCCACCTCTCAACTGCTCTTTTGCCGTCAGCAATCCCTTTTTAGACCCATAAGGCGTATATGCTGATTCCCTCCACGGCTGCCACTCTCGCACACCCTGCTCGTCCAACTCCCTAAAGCGTGACACCGAGTTTGGCGGGTTTTGCAGCGGAACCATCATAAGATTCGGCACGCCTCTTTGCAGGCGGTCGCTTATCTTGTATGATTTTTTCGTCCGCTGTTCCGCATTATCGTTCGGGTTCGGCAGAATACTTCGCCAGTAGTTCTGAATCGTTACGTCGGTCGTGCTTGTTGGGATTTGAGAAACTACGTTTTGCGCGTAGTTGGTCATTTCCATCGCTGTTTGCGGTTGCGGCACAACCACTCGCGGCGGTTGCGCTAACGCGCAATACGGCGTAAGCCGCAAAGGCGCGACGTGGACGTCGCGCCTTTTGGGGGTAAACTATCGCGGCAAATCTTCCCAAAAACTTCTATTAAATTCGCCGGTATCAACATCCCATAACCAATCAACTATTTTTCCGTCAACAACAAGCATTGCCTGTATGGTTGTATAGGCGGCGGCTCCACGCCCGTCGTCATCAGCATCAATAGTGAGGTCGACACGCGCGAACATCACAAAATTATCGTCAGACAGTCTTTGATATTGAACAATTAAATTAGGGTCATATTCGAAAAGTGACCTCATATAATCGGCAGCAGTTTCTATGTCGAAAAAAATATCATTGCGGTCATCCTCAACAATTTGATTCTCTTCACATTGCACAAAGCAACCGGTCATTGTAAGTACAAACACAAATAAAACTACTCCAACTAACAATTTTTTCATATCAATTCTCCCTTTCTAACATATAAAGTGCATCTGCGCGTTCATTAATAAATCGATTATACACACTGCGTCTTGTATCCGGGCAACTGTCTCTAAAGTGAACATCAACTCTTGACCTATCATCGTAGATTTGATTTATTATTGTTCGGTCGTCGGCCGTCAAATCCGCTCTCCTGAAAATACTAAACGCTCCGCTGGGACCATGCTGAACAGCAGTAGACCATAAAACATTTTGTAATGCAAAGCTACGCGAGTTAACATCAAACTCAAGTTCATCCAACAACCTGGTTGCGGGGGCATCAAAGTATTTGCCTCTAGTAAAATTGTGCTGTAAAAGCGAAAAATGGTCGTGTTCAGTTTGCGCAAGATATACCCACGCAGCAGAAAAATTCGCTCCAAATGCTCCATTATCGCTTGCCCTGGCTTGCCTTAAAGTTGTTGCCATTTCTGCGTCTTGATTGTCTAACCAGTTGATAAAATCATCTACAACTCCTCTTCTGGACGCAAATTGATAAGTGCCGAATGATATTCCACCGGGGTCGCCGGGGTTGTTCGCAATAGCATCAATCTCGTCCCGAGATTCGTATCTGGCAGACAGTACGCCCAATCTGTAAGATGTAGCAGGCGGCTCCGGTGGTCTTAGCATCTGAGGCACATCCATGCTTCGCACCCATGGAGTGTTGTTCCAAATTTCCAACGCTCTTGGCGAACTTATCGGACCATATCCCCAACTAAAAGTATCGTTAGGATTTGCGTAAAGTGGAATTGAGGGACTTAAACGGTTACGGACTGCAAAATCTCTCCACGAATCAATGTCTCGCGGCACTTGTGCCTGTCTCGCGACATTCAACCCAACTTGAGTAATCGTATTCTGCACAGGAACCATCATAAGATTCGGCACGCCTCTTTGCATTCGGTTGCGCTATCGCGCAATGCGGCGTAAGCCGCAAAGGCGCGACGTGGACGTCGCGCCTTTTGGGGTGCGTTTAACCTAAGAAATCTGACCAATCTGTCATTAAATATCCGTGCATTCTTATCAGATGCAATGCACGCTCTCGGTATGTTTGATAACGGCGAAAGGCGATAAACTCTCCTATTGCATTTCCACCTGCCCACATTTGAAAAAGTGCTTGCGAAAATAATTCTATATCTTTTTCCGCAAAAGCCAACCAACTCTCCTGTGATTGAACAACCAACTCCCAATGCTCAACACTTAATTCCGAATACATCGTGCTTAATTGCAACTCCATTTCGTCACGCCATTTGTCTCCATAAAGTCTTGATACATCTCTACGGTTGTTTGCAACCCCTCGCACTTCCGGGCAAGACATAGCTTCCTCAAATGAAATATCTAATGGATGCCGTTCATCAACAAATGAAACCTCTTCATCCGTTTCCGTATCTACTATTGGTTGATTTGGTGGTTGCGGTCGCAGTAAACACAATGCTAACACAACGTTAACCAAAACAGACAATGCCAACAATACCAAACATATTTTTTTCACAAGCATCCCTCTTTCAAAATTAATCTAATTCCATTAAAGCTCGAAGTATTAAGTATACACCCGGGCGTGCATCATCAGCATAAGGGTCAAACGTTAATGCGTCAACTGCGGCTCTGTTATACTATAAATTCTATAATGCGGAAATCGCCCGGGTTCAAACTTCAACAAAGTGCGCCTGCCTCCGGCCGGCTCTACGATTAAAATATCATAAAATCCGTTCGTCTTTTCATCAAGTATATACATACTTGCGTGGAATCCTTCTCCTACGCCATATAAGAATACACTTTGCCCAGTTATTTTGTCAAAAGTGCCATCAGCATTACCAATTAAAAAATCTAAAGCAGTTCCGTTCCAACCGCCGTGCAACCCTGAATTTAATGTCACAATTTTATCCATATTTCCATCCGAATTCAAGTCAAACTCGTAATAATAAAAATCAGCCCAACCTGAAATTGTATGATTTTCGACCATGTATATGTCATCCGCATATTTTTCTCGAAGAATAGGATTATCTAACGCTTCGCGCATATACGGTACAATGTTGTAGGTTTGCCGAGGCGGTTGCGGCTCATAAGAGCCGCAGCCGAATAATACAGCAACTATAATACAACCAACCAATAACTTAATTACCATTTCTCGTAATGTTTTCAACATTAAACCCCCTAAATAGTTGCATGTATTCTAATGCAGTTACTCCATTACCATCCCAAACACTTGCAAGGTCGCCGTTTCTAAACGCCCTCTGTAAACCGCCCGCTCCAATCAAATGTGCAGATGCTAACAAGCCGGATTCCGTAATGAGTACTCCGTTCATATAAGTACCTACACGATTATGCAATTCTGCATTGGTTATATAACCCCAATTTATACCAAGATATCTATTCATTGCATAATTTTGCACTGCGGGATTACCAAGGAAGTCATCACGGTTGAAAACACCCATTTCATTTGCTCTTGTCGTCCAATTCCCGCTTGAATCCATTAAGCCAACATCTTCCAAAGCCTCCGCGCCGAATTGGAAACGCCCCATAAATCCAAATTGATTGACTCTACGATAATCATTCGAAGATTCCCTAAACCCTATATCAAAGAGAAAGTCTTCAAGTTCTCGTCCGGTAGCTGTTTGCGGTCTGGCAGCAATCCAGTATGGACGTTCATCAAGCAACATATCCTCGCGTATCCAACCTGTTCGCTCGCCCCAACTTACTTCAAACCAACGATGACCGTCATCACTCGGTAGTTCGTTACCTGTCCACGAAACTTGGCTACCTATTGGTATTGATTCAAGGATTGCCGAGTGACCGTGAGTTCCAGGCGCTCCGCCACGTAATCTTAAAGCGTCTACTCGAGCATAACGCACCTCCGGCTCCGGTCTTGCCGCGTTCAGCGCATTCAACGCCGCGAGCCTTCCCACGCGATTGAAGTTTGCAATCAGATTATTCTGCGATTGCAAATCTGCCCGCTTTGCCGCTTCCGTCGCTTGCACTTCGCCGTCGCATATGGTTAGGATATTCCGAGCGGGCTGATTCGCCACCGGAACCATCATAAGATTCGGCACGCCTCTTTGCAGGCGGTCGCTTATCTTGTACGATTTTTTCGTCCGTTGCTCCGCGCTGTCGTTAGGATTCGGTAGAATTCCGCGCCAGTAGTTCTGAATTGATTCGTCGGCTGAAGTGGTTGGGATTTGAGAAACTACGTTTTGCGCGTAGTTGGTCATTTCCATCGCTGTTTGCGGTTGTGGTTGCGCTAACGCGCAATGCGGCGTAAGCCGCAAAGGCGCGACGTGGACGTCGCTTGTTGGAGTTAAATCATCCTCGCGAAAAATGGGAAAATCCAGATAAAAATGATGCCTAAAACCAACATTGTAATTGGCCAGTAAAGCAATAGTATCAAACAAGACTTCCCCTTGTAACTCTGGATAATTTTCAACAAAAGTCCTATAATTACAAAAAAAGTCACAACTATTCCAACAGAGACATATATTGAGATTTCCGGTTCAAATCCGAAAATATCAGCTATTAAATACAAGGCTATTGTCAACAAAATCAATATAAGCGGATATAAAAGCCTCTTTTTCATAATTACCATTCCTTTCGTTTCGCAATATAGAGTTATGAACCTCTTAAGCCATCGTACAGCAATTCCCTGAACCTGGTGAAATTAAATCCAACAGCGAAATCTGCGCCAACTATAACGTAAAGCCCCCCTCCCAAGGAGAATATCCAATCGTTGCTGTCGTCACTATGTTTTCTCCCCAAAACAGCATTACCTGCATAAAGCGCAAGCATCCATTCCGTAGTTGGCTCAATAGTATCATCCAATGGAGCGCGCCAGTCTACAATAGGGTGTGTAACACCTCTGCTATAGCTTCCTCCTATGCCATTGTTCAGCACCTTCACAGATGCCTCAAAGCTACGATGCTCCCGAAGCTCCAATCCATCTAATCGATTCCAGGAAATTGTATCTCTATTTTCGACTCCCATTGCAGTTCCGCTAATCGGACCTAATCTTATCGTTCCACCGAACCCTGTATCCCCAGTAGACACTTCAAATTCTATGCTGTTAAGAAAGGCATCCCATAAAATTCCATCACGAGTTAGCCTTGTGAAGTCAAGCATAGCTTGTGAGGTGTTAATTCCTACGTGTCTACTAATCAAAAGCCATAACTCTGAACGCCGAAAATCGGACGCGCTTCTTGGTAATGGTGGCTGAGCAGATGCCCTCAAACCGCCCATAGCATAAAGCCTATTTATTTCGTCGTCAGTCGCCAGCGTTAAAACACGCTCGAGATTTCTAAAATCATTGGGGCCAAGTCCGTAGGTATTCGAATCCGGCGATTCACGCCAATGTTTTTCAAAGTCCGGAATTTGACCTATCAAATCGGCTCGGATTTGTTCGTTTCGAAGCCGTGTTGCCGCCATCTCTGCCTGCCTTGCCGAATGCGCGTGAAACGCCTCGCCTTCGCACATGTCGGCGTAGTTTCGCCTCGGCGGTCTCGCCTGCCATTCCCTCACACCTTGCTCGTCCAACTCCCTAAAGCGTGACACAGAGTTCGGCGAGTTCTGCAACGGAACCATCATAAGATTCGGCACGCCTCTTTGCAGGCGGTCGCTTATCTTGTACGATTTTTTCGTCCGTTGCTCCGCATTATCGTTCGGATTCGGCAGAATTCCGCGCCAGTAGTTCTGAACCGCTACGTCGGCTGCGGTAGTTGGGATTTGAGAAACTACGTTTTGCGCGTAGTTGGTCATTTCCATCGCTGTTTGAGGTTGCGGTACAACCACTCGCGGCGGTTGCGCCACGGTCGGATTTCCTGTGCCGCCGCTATTCACCGACACGACATGGCTCGCCTCGCCTTGACACATGTTTGCAAAGTTTGGCGACGGTTGAGCATTCGTCATTCGAGTAATCATCTGCTCTGACATATCAAGAATATTTGTTTGAAAATCCGTCAAATTCGGTTGATTTCTATTATTTCTTCCCATTATATTATATCACCTCTTCTCTCGCTTGTCAAATTTTTGAAAACTTTTTTCACTAACATTTTTTATCCTCCTCAGATTTTTCGGGCGTGCACTCCCGATGTCGGCTAACCGTAAATTCATTGTAACACGAACCGCGTGTCGGTTATCACCAATTTCACGACAATATTCGACAAATTTGGAGAACATTTTCAAGGCGCAAATACGGCAGACGCTCATACTATGAAGTATCTACGGAAATAAAGAGGTGGAAAGATGAACAAAATTATAAATTTCGCAGCAATCGGCGGTGATTTGCGGCAAGTTCAGGTGATTAATTCAATCGCGGCGACGGGACATAAAATCAGTGTTTATGGATTTGAAAAATGCGAGGCGAATGCTTTCGCAGCAACGGTAAAGCGTTGCGATTCCGTATCGGCGGCGGTTAACGCTGCGGAAATTGTAATTCTTCCGTTACCGTGCACGACCGACGGAGTAAACGTTAACGCGCCGTTTTGCGAGGAAAAATTGTTGGTTGAAGCGGTAATTTCGGCGGTGAAATTGGAATCACGGCTTTTAATCGGCAAGATTGACGCGTGGATTCAGGATTTGTGTGACGCTCGCGGAATCGATTGCACCGACTATTTCGACCGTGAGGAATTAGTTGTTGCGAATGCGGTTCCAATTGAGTAATCACTTCCAAAATTTTCCAGACAAGTATCATTCAAAGACAAAAAAATCAATGGAAAATGTAATTGTAGAGTTTTACATAGGATTATAAAAAAATAGGAATATAACAAGAACATAATATCACACCATTAATAATTTGTCAAATA
>Ga0123355_10017163_pt1 | contig 11431 bp, 9 predicted proteins | sample TergutEmb28metaG_3_FD_89872 | JGI IMG/M metagenome (GOLD analysis project Ga0123355, IMG submission 89872) | Embiratermes neotenicus P1 segment gut microbial communities from Petit-Saut dam, French Guiana - Emb289 P1 | ecosystem: Host-associated > Arthropoda: Insects > Digestive system > Gut ...
AAACATATCGTTCCACACACAATAAACATGCCCGAGTTTAATACTGCCTGTTGTTACAGCACTATACCACACACGACGATCACACCACTCAGTCGTCAGCTCCTGATGATGGGCATGGAAATGCCCGAAACATGTTGAGCAGTTTATAAAGAGAAATAAGTACTACACAACGTGACATCTAGTTGGTTTTGTTATCCTCACTGAATTAAGATGCACGGTCAACCACACATCAAATGGTGACAGCTACTGACGCTGTTCGAAATTATCCTAACACATAATAGTACACTTGACAGTTAAGTTACCCATTACAATAAAAAGACGGGCAAGGAACATACAAATGTAACATTCAGGCGCGTTCGCCTAACCATTGTTGCCGTAGAAAATCAATAATTATTATATGTTCTGAATTATCCAGCATGCAAAACGCATGCGCCGTAATACATTGTCGTCAGTGGCCTGTGTGGCTCTACCATATTTTCCCACACCAACTCATTAACGTCACGATTTTCGGAAAAAAAGTTCTTGAACATAAAAAGTGTTTTGATTTTCTCTACAATTTTCGCCTGAAACATTTCCAATTCTAAGAATAATTAGGCCAGATATCATAAATTTGCATAGGTCTTCATGTAAGGCAATCGTCATTCTTGCCACATTTTAATCAAATTTTAATTTTCTCGACATTATTTTCGAAAAATACTCAAAATACCAGTTTCATGAAAATTCGTCCAGTGGGAGCCGAGTTGTTACATGTGGACGGACGGAGAGACAGACAAAAAGAACTAACGAAGCTAATAATCACTTTTCACTATGTTGCGAACGCGCCTAAAAACGAAAACCAGTTATTCACGCTCTTACGTGTCTGATTATAATATTCTTTTTTTTTATGTCCATTTGAAGTGCTAGATAAGACAGTTTTACAAAATACACAATGCTGCGTCTACAAACGTATATTTTCATATACTATGTTTAAGGACCACTGATGGAAAGAATGTAGTCCACTCAACCGACTGTATTGCTTGGAATGGGCCAGTAATAGGTTTAAACAAAATAATGTGCGAAATGTGGTCAACAGAGAAAAGTGTAAGTCATGTAAAGTTATAATTGTCGTTCTTCTGTGCAAAATACCTTCATTTATTATTGCTGATAATGTTTACCAGGTCCCTCGATGGGAACTTTAGCAAGTGAGGTATAGAAAATTACAAAGTTTGTTACGGTTTTTTTTTCTCTCTCTCTCCTATAGCGCACAATCCAATTCGGCCTAGGCCTCATTCTTGAGGTTCCTAGACCACATACAATTGGATACGTACGAACGCACGCGCACGCGCACACGCGCGCGCGGTAGGACTCCTCTGAACGAGTGATAAGCTCGTCGCAGAGGCCGCTACCTACACAACACACAACACCGGAAATCGACAGTTCCACCAATCGAGCGAACGCAGACCTACGGCCAAGACCGCACGGCTATTTACATAACACTGATACTTGCACCATCACAGCAGATATATGGGAAATAAAAATCAGTATCAAAATTCTAAAGGGCAGATTTATCATATGGTATAATTTTTGCAGATATAACTAGAAAAAATTCAAGTAAAGAAGTGTGAAAATACGACCCAAGAAGGTTAGTTATACAGTTATACATATTGCGACAAACGTCAAACCCTTAGTTCTGTACAAATAAAGTTTTAGGCTACACAATGTGGCATAATCCCTTCAGAACGTTACGTCTTCAACAGCACACGTATTGTAGAGCACGTTTGAAACGTGATGGCACACGCGTAGAAACCAAATTTGGTCTTTCAGCGAAACGGACGAGTCCATTTAAATTGGTGGGGGGGGGGGTCAGTTCAGTCGACTGCTGGCAGCCGGGGGGTGGGCATCGGGGGTAGTAATGGTAGTAATGCTGATTACACCATGTTCTGAGGTAGAGTGCAAGCCTACTGGCTACCCACTCCACTCGCATGTTTCCCCTTCACTTCCCATACCGCGCGTCACCGTGTACCATCAGGTTTCAGCTGAGCTCTACCACTTCGAAGTAGGCCTGTAGATTGTGTAGGAAGTAGGTTGGTTGTGACAATGTTGGCTAGGATGAACTGACTTGAGTGGGGCTACAGCGAAGGGTGTTTGTGGAGCGGCGTTCGACCTTGGGTTTCGTAGATACTGCCGTACAAAGGCGCGAGTATGTGGCTGGCTGGCTTCCCCCTCCCGTGCGTCACCGTGTGCCATCAAGTTTCAACTGAGCTCTACCACCAGTCGTCAAAATCGGTCCATTTACGAACGGCATTGTAGCTGCAGCACGTCTCCGTTTTAGTACGGTAGACGCATTATTTTCTGTGGTGGCCCAGTCTACACTAACCACAGTACAACGCTCCACTGATCTGGCCCTAAGATATCGAAACTGGAGAAACTTCCAGTCGCCGAGAATGGTTCGAACCGTGGTTCTGGTGTGCACGAGACCTACAAATTACGCACTGACGGGAAATTACTGCATTTCAGATTTCTGCGCACGTAATCTTAAAACAGATTACCAATTCCTACCGAAAACAGCGGTTTGTATTTGACATTACTGCTTCATATTTTGGTGGCCCTGATCTGAACACAACCCACAAGTAGTAAATACAGACAAAATTGTGGTTAATTTCCTTCAGCCCCTCCCGAGACAGCCCGAGCTGGCATCTTAATCTAAAATTAATCTGCAATGTATATAAAAATTCATCTCGTACTTCACACATAATGCAGCATGCTCTCGTTAGAAAAACCAATCGCTAGATGCTATACACGGGCATTATCGCAGTCTATTGTAAGAGCCAAGCGGATGGCGCAAAACACAGTGATGGCGACAGGCGACGTTTCAAGCACTGTACCTGACGGTACACAACATAACTAGCAGCCTTCAGACAGTTACAGCACGCTATATCGTTCGCAATTCATTATTCAGAACACCTGTACCATTCGATGCTACGGAACCTAATCAGACGAATAAACTTGAGGGTTGTTTGACCGTGCATCTTCCTCATGAAATAATGTGAAATGCCAACTTGATGCAACAAGGTAATTTTATTGATGTAGTCTTAGCTCTATGTGTTTCGGGCGCATACGCCCATTATCAGGAGCATTGGATGTTGAGTTGCAGCATATGGTTTTCTGCACCAAGTTTTTGGATGGATGGTGGTCTGGAGACCCACGCAGCGGCTCTCAAGACCACCACCCACCCAAAAACTTGGTGCAGAAAACCATACGCTGCAACTCAACATCTAATGCTCCTGATGATGGGAGTACGCGCCCGAACACGTAGAGCTAAGAACAGATCGATAATATTACCTAGTTCCATCGAGTTGGCATTTAACATTATTTCAGACGAATAAACGTCGTGACGTAAGCCAAGAAACAAGCAATGCCGTCGCAAAATCTTTCTCTTTTTCGATCAGCACTGCCCAGTTATCAGGTCACCAACATCATACCCGTAAGCTTCGGGATTCACCATCAGCCCTGTCCTTTCAACCGCAGTAACCAGTGATTGAACGGTACGAAGTCACCAAAGACGCAAAACAAAGATGATCCACACGCACAACAGACGTCATACGTTAAATGACGTTTCTGGCTTATAACTTGATATTGCCGTGATGTCATTCCCTTTTCGTTCAAAGGCACAGCGAGCGAGCGCAGAGGGTGGATGCATAAACAGGCGTGGGCATCACATTCTGCACTACAGTGGGTGGGCTTCCTATTGAATTTTGTCAACTTAGTCTTCCCACACAACGGTACAGTTGAAGCTTTTCTTGGTACAATCAATTTCGCGTACCCCCCGCCCTCCTCAAAATGGCATGGCAAATTTAGAACTGTTTACTGCGTAGTTATACTGTCGTTGGGATTTCGCTCCGAAAGCTGGGGTCACCATGTGACAGTTCACGGACTGAGAAGTATAAACTACTCCGAATATTAATTAGAGATAAGATCGCCTGCTAAAAATATGATAGGATAGAAGATGACGGAATACATGAAATAATGCTGGACAGAATTCACTATACACCCTTAGAAGTAAAGTACTTATTCTGTGTCACAATACACGGCTTATTTGTCCACACTCAGTCACCCTATCGCCGCCCATGACTGCAGCCAGCTCCGCCGAGGGTCGATCCGCTGTCCCCTTGTTTTGGAGTCTGAGAGATTAAGGTTTTAAACAGGATGTGACTTCTGTAACATTGATGCTCACGGTAACGATAGAACTTCCCTCCAGAAGCACAATAAGGAGGTCAAGTCGACGTCACAGTGTCAACCCAAGCGTCACAGCGTCATCTTTAAGTGTGAAGGAAAGGCACGTAATGAATCCACACAGTCAGGATGTATGCAGCCTTCTCGCTCTTTGATGTTTGCAGTAGCCACTGCGTAATATCTCATTTCATATTTGCAAATATAAATTTGTGCGAGACTAGGAAATTTTAATACAGTATAATTTAAATTCACTGTCCTACATCTGGAAAACTCTTGTTTAATTCGGATAGACTGCTCCCTGCCGAGCACGAAAACCAACAGACAAGCGTGTGCACGCTGGGAGAACATGCCAAGATAGCGACGTTTTCCAGTTTGTTTCAGAGTTTAACTTGTTGTGCTTCAGCCTGCAACACGGATACCACTCCAACCCAACCACACCGAAACTCCAACACACATCGAACCAAGAACAATACGACCAATGTGGTAATTCAGCAGAATAGTCGCAAGCTCATGATTATGGAAATATTAATGTCCGAAACATGCTGAACACATAAGAAGTGAAATAAAATAGCAAGAGACATCAAGTTGGTCTTTTATACAAGATGTGCTTCACAGCACAGCTTCAGCCTGCAACACGGATACCACGCCAACCCAACCACACCGAAACTCCAACACACATCGAACCAAGAACAATACGACCAATGTGGTAATTCAGCAGAATAGTCGCAAGTTCCTGATGATGGATATGTTAATGTTCGAAACATGTTGAGCACATAAGAAGTGAAATAAAATAGCAAGTGACATCAAGTTGGTCTTTTATTCTTCAACTATCACAATGATGCACGGTTCAAGAAACATAAGGTGAATTAAGACATTTAAACATTGCGGTGTATAAAACCATTTTAGTATGTCCTGACTTGTTCTGCAAGATTGTTATAAGCCACGATCCACTACGTTTATAAAATTGTTAAACTGAATCACCAGCACTTCGACTTATGGCATATGAAGTGTGTATGAGCGGAGCATTACGCAGAAAGAACCTACCGATTTTCACTTGGCTTACGGTAGCCAGTCAAAGAGACTGCGTGGGCTGTAAACTTACATGAGTTAAGTGAACGATATATGAAAAGGTTTTCTCGTAGCGGTCTTTTGCAAACGATCAACTGCAAAACGTTAGACATAATACGTGTATACCTACATGAGAAACTGACTCTGAAGATGAAGACTCAACTGAATTGATCTTAGATGGTGTCGAACGTCGGGTTTTCGTAAAAGCCACGACTGGCGATCGGGTTATATTACCAGAAAATCATACACTTTCCACAATAACGACTCTCCATTGGAAAATTTCGCATTAAGCATCTACACCTACAAGCCGCATTTATTTGGGCTGGCAGGAAAACGGGCCAAATGATAACAGGTAGGAGTGCATAACATCCGTACGTCCGGTCGCCATGGCGACTAAATTTTGTGTCGTGGCGCCTAATGTTTTTGGGTCCTTAGTGCGAAACTTGCTGCATATCTCCGTCCTAGCGCCTAGGATTTTGAGGTGGATTTTCTAAAATCTGTGCACCCTGATTACAGGCCTGCACGTAAACAGGTACTCTTAGATTTCCAAACACAGACACTCCAGTTTTCAAATGAATAAAAACTCTGAATTTCACAGTTAATAAGGTGCTCTTTAATGATGCATTTGCACCTGAACATCACCGTCATGCGCTGGCACGTTACATTAGGGTTTTATTTTGGTAATTTGTCATGGGTTAACCCAGGTTGAGTGGAACCTCCACCTACCACAGATCAATACAGTTTTACATCACTAGCAAATATAATCGAATGAACCTCGGTTCTGTACCCGTATACTTCAAACAAACCAGCAGTCTCGATTATTTAAATTGGTCGAAAGTGTACTGACATCCTTCAATTAACTCACATGACTCCCATCTCACAATGAATAATCAGATAAATCACAACTGCAGTTTATATCATGACGACTGTATTACGCGCTAGAATGGAACACCACCAGCAGGTACAAATCGAATTGCACTGTAAAGGATGTATACTGCACTCAATCAATATACTTGTTCTCACGTTCATACATTCCCAGTAAAATATATTTGGGATAGAAAAATGGCGACATGTAGCTCAGGTAACATCGAACTCTTCAGTGAAACAGCGCGTGCACACCCGCGAGAAACATAAATACATCATTAAACAGTAGAAATCCTAAGACATGGCTGTTTCAGATCTTCACTATCTACTATTTAACACGACCGAAATGAGGTTTCGGTAGTTGGATACCGTTCTTACTTATTCTACACATCAGGCACTCTGGTCTGATAGGCTTCCAAAATACGTAAAAGCTACTGAATCATTTAAATACGATGCTGATGGGGACTTAGTGCAGAGCAAGGCCTCTAACGATGCAAAATAAGAAAAATATTAACACACACCCAAACCTGCAGCAGGATTAGAACCTGTGCACCATGAACGCTCAAGGCCCAAAGTCCCCCCCACTAAATGCCTGATCACCGAGACTGACCTAAGGACCTTAAGTCACATTATAGTACTTGCTGGTAAGCGACAGTGTGTAACTCATACAACCCACAGCTCTCACAATTACCGACACCAACTACACACGCAAGTGGTGCATTTTGTTCAGCAGCCCGATAACATCACCGAAAGTGAGAACGAAATTTGTTAACTTTTATCAATAATATATATACATTTATGTTACAGCATTTTAACGTCGTAAGTTGAGCACTGATAACGTAGCTTAAAAATGTATGACTCTGTATAAAGAATCGATTTCACATGTCCTTACTCACATGTCACTTGTCCAATGTTCTAATTCATAATCACACATCCGTCATACCAAGACACTTAAACAGGACTCGGTTAACTCCAATAAACAGATACACTGTGTGGCTTTCATCATATCCCACTAACAAGACAGAACTATGTTCATAAATTTAATATGAACTAGTTTTCAGACATTAGCAGGGGAGTGGAGAAAACTACATAATGAGGAGCTAATTGACCTGTACACCTCACCCATTACTGCTCGGGTGATCAAATCAGAAGAATGAGACGGGAGGGGCAAGTAGCATTTGGGGAAGGGAGGGGGCGAGAGGCGTATACAGGGTTTCGGTGGGGAAACCTGAGAGGAAGAGACCACATGGAAGACCCAAGCGCAGATGGGAGGATATTATTAAGATGGATCTTCAGAAAGTGGGATTTGGGGGGGTTATGGACTGATCCGGTTCAGGATAGGAACAGGTGGTGGGCACTTGTCAATGCGGTAATGAACCTTCGGGTTCCATAAAATGTGGGGAATTTCTTGACTAGCTGCGAGCCGATTAGCTTCTCAAGAAGGACTCTGCTCCATGGCGTAAACAAGTAAGTTTTCAAAGATTAGAGTATATTACAGAATCAAGAAACATTCCTGTCATTGGTGCTTTGCGTGATGTGGTACACGAAATTTTCAGCAATGCATTCTTTACCCCCAAAACGTATACTGTTATGGTACACGAGTAAATGTAATTGCATTTATGTCTGTCAGAAAAGTACAGCATTCTCTACGCCGATTCTCGTTAACACATACGGCGTCATATCTCTTAACAAAATCGTTATCAGAAACGCTCTGACAACCTCAAATCTGACAGAGATAATAGGCTGATCGCTGAACCGTACTGGTTGTGTTGGCCATACATCGTATTTCTCTGTACAGTACCACACGCCTAAGACACACGTGGCCAGATACATTATATCAAACAATACTGCTCGGTGGCACAATCTTATAATTACGAAAACTACTCATTACAAAATTAACAGTTCATCAGCTTTCTTCATTGTTTTTAAGACGGAATGGAAGATTGTTTTCAGGAGTCCGAGAAAATTATATGCGGAACGATGCATGTAATTAAAACAGTAATGGGCGAGCATAAGGAGTTTCGGAATACACTTAATGCTCCCACGTCAGAATGAAAGACAAAATTTTTGGTGATTCTGTGAACGTCGTATCCACAGCCCTTGTTAAATTTGTCAACAATATTTTCAGTTGTAACTGGTTTCGTGCTTTCTGCATGAAAACATCCTACACCGGAAACGTTCCAATATTTCACTGTGGGAAGTGAGAAAAATACGGAGTGGTCAGCTCCACCATTCCCCTTACTCCTTTAATGTTATGTATGTGCTGATAATAATTACTACAGGTATTTTTCAGTCATAATTTCACAGAATGGAAACCTGCATCCCTTAAAATCAGTGAACTGAAGCAGTGGCAAACAGCTCGTGACCTTTTCTGCTTCAAAAATGATGTAAACATTACACGTTAAATCGGACACAACCGCTAAATTAAATTTCATTTGGATAATTAGTAATAATTAATTAATAGTAAATTTAGTTCATCAGTCGATTTTAGTAACATAAGCTAGTGTGTTATGAGCGTCAAAAATTACGGACCGGCTAAATGCAATAAAATATTTTGTATTCATAAACGAAAACTTCACTCACATACCAGCAGAACACAGACACTTGCACCAACACCACGGCGCACATTCTCTGTACACACCTACACTCCTCACGCCACTCGTGCCATATATGAGGATTTTTTAATTACAGAACTGTTATTTTCTGTGGGCCGGGATAGCTCAGTCAGGGTATCGAATCTCGGTGGGGGCGAGATATTCCCCTTCTTGTCCAGGCCAGCCCTGGGGCCCACACAGCCTCCTGTACAATGGGTACCAATCCCTTTCCTGGGGATAAAGCGGCCTGGGCGTAGCGCTGACGACCCATCCCCATCTAGCACAGTGCTGAAAGAAAGACTAGTGCTACACATTTACTGGGCCTTCATGGCGTGTTCTGGGGTTAACTTAACCTTCACTGTACTTTCTGCCCAACATGGATCAATCCGTTCACAGTGTCAAGGTAATGTATAGACCCGTGGTCAATCAATCTGACGCAGCGTGGCACACACTTATCAACTGCCACGAACATACCCTCCAGGCAAATATTTATTTCCAGGCGTCCAGCTCTTTCATGGTGCGCAGTTCACAAGCAGTTCCAAACACTGTCATGGCAGACAGCATGCCAAAGCTTTACTTTCGATTCCAGTCCTCCCAGTCGGCCATTCCTGTCCCTCCCAATTACATGGCGCAGTACCTCTTATTATAAGGATATTCCTAACGGCTGATATTTAAGTTTACTTCCAGGTATCGAAACTATTCGAAAAGTTTATCCACGGCGCAAATATGCTTTTCAATTAAATCCGATATGAAATGTAAACGCCGCTTCCAAAATGTGAAGACGAGACGTAGGCAAGTAGTGCTGTCCCAGGGGTTCAGACAGACGGGGAGCGATGAAAAGAGTGGAGATCGTGAAGCCAGTAGAGCGTCGGCTCTCCGAAGGACGCACTAACACTGTAAGCAAAGAGCCCTCCTCGCTCGAAGCGTCTACTTGACCAACCTGTCAATCTACGGTCTGTTATTTTCTTACTGCAGGACTTAGAGCACTGCAGAGTGAGCCGCATCGTCGACCGCTATGCAGCATGATGTCGGCCACGGTACGGCGGGTTCTCCGGCGATAAAACAATTCTCTGTACTACTCTTCTCCACTCTTCGTAACGCATACACGTAAAACGATAAGGAATAAAATGGCAAAGAATCTAAACCTGGAAGCACACATAACCAACGTAACGGTATAAAAAATTATCAAATTACCTGAGATGATCATTTTAATAGCAAAATGCAGATATGATTTTTGGCATATTCTAAGAAGAGACAGAGGTTATATCGACTGTAAAGGAGATGCGATATGTTTTCTTGGAGACAAAAACAAATTTAAAAATTATTTACGTCGCAGAAGTACATGTTTATGACACTTGAAATGTGCACGTAATCAGCGTTACAAATACACCAAACAACGTGAAACCTTCAAGTAACCTAGTTATGATAAAAACGTCAACAGTATTGAAAAACGAAAGTACACTGCATTCAGGATACAGTTCAGATCAGTACTACAATGCCAAACTGCTGGCAACTGCTAATGCTAGACCAGTTACCAAATTAAACAAAATGTTGTTTTCTCAGATAGACAGGAGTTCGATTTCCTCATCGCTGCAAATCAAAGTTAATAGAAAAAAGACATTTAAAGTAACCTTTTTTGTTTCCATCACAAGGTATGAAATGCGGGGGATTCAGAATTCGAATTTTCGTACGCAAATGCGATACTGCTCGTATCGGTTTAAACTGCCTAGAAAGAAAATCTCCCAGTTAACTGTGTCAGATTGAGATGGCTCGGTGCTAGTTCAAGTTCAGATATTTATCAAACAGGTATGACAAGTAGAACAGGTACTATACAAGTGCAGCAGACGTTCATTTCTTTTCCTTCAGGCAAACCACACAAAGTTTTCGGTCGTGCAAACAAGACAGTGTTTAGACAACTGATCTGCACTACGAGGCGACACACAACAAATTAGGCAGTACGAAGCTTAAAGCACTTTATATGCTATTTGAAGGGACCCGTTCACTGACAGCCAAGAAAAGATCCTTCAATAGGCGTGTTCTGGCCACACAGAACATTAAGACCAGAAGAAATGGCTTTAAAAAAAAAGAAAGGTGCTTATTGCACAGAAATTATGTAAAGCACGTTCAAGGAAAAGTTTCAAAACTGTTCCCTTAACCAATCTGAATAAATATTTACACAATGACAAAAGTAAAACGTAAGTGAATATAATGATAAGTGTAAATAACGGCAGTGAAAAATTATTTAAATCAACACTGCACTTCCAAATGGCTTCCTTATAACAGAACCCAAACAATGAACACCACTAACTAAAAAATATATTTTGCAAGATCCGCTCACAGTCTAGCGCCTTAACCACTAAAGATAAGTTTAAAAATGATCCCGTATCTTCCTCTCGGTCTTTCTAAGTGCCGAGATTCAACAGGCTTCACCATGAAAGACCGTGTGTTGAGCCCCATTCCAACTAAACACTCAGCATCTACTAACCCGCGGATCTGGCTGCCCTAACATTTCTTGATAGTGCATAAACAAGTTAGATCCTCTCAAAAACATGAGTCTCTATCACTGTACGGTTTTTTTTTTATTTGTAACAAACCTGAAGTCCAATTTATGCACATTTCTATCCACACAGAACAATATAGCGGGGGGGGGGGGGCAAGTTTTTTTTTAATACCGAAAAAAGCCCGCCTGCCTT